>OGUD01000175.1_pt1 | contig 64988 bp, 61 predicted proteins | sample 1573671 | NCBI WGS metagenome assembly OGUD01 (sample SAMEA2582065, study PRJEB24529) | metagenome | biome: Human gut stool | place: China | collected 2011 | reverse complement strand
TCACGAAAAGCGAGGCAGCGATATACAGTAATGCTTCTGTATACCAAGGCGCAGAATTCTGTTCGTATAGTTTCGGAAAGCGCTTGTACTCATAGAAATCCATACTCGTTTTAATCACAATCACATAAAAACTCGCATAGATCATACATTTTAAGAAATCGTAGAGTTTATTCATATCATCACCTCCGCGATACACTGCTCAATTCTTTTGACTTCAACAAACTGAAAGTTTCCGTTGCTTATCTTGATTTTTATATAAAGCCTCTTTTTTTTGCTTCTTCAATCAATATAGGTTGAATTAAAGGATATGTCCAATTATCAACTAACTTATCTGAAATCAATATTTTCTCAATCTCACAATGTAATTCCACGAATGAGCTAATGTCTGCAATAAATAACATTCCAAAAGTTTCATCATCAATATTTTCATTTACTCGTGTCTTTCCTTTAACAGAATACACACATATTGGTTCAATTTTAAAATCAATTGCCCCTGTTTCTTCTTGTAATTCTCTTTTGGCTGTTTCAAAAATACTTTCTCCAGGTTCTCTGTGACCGCCTGGCACTTCATAAGTTTCTCTTTCTTTGTGTTTACAGAATACCCACTTGTTGTCTGTTTTTGATATTATTACTGCAAACTTCAAAAGTTCATCTGCGACATTGTCATAAAATTTAACTTCTACCATTCTACCAATACCTCGTCAAATTCCGATTTTTCGTTCTCTGCGACTTCCCAATAAACGGGAAGTTGTTACTCTGATTTCCGCCAGAACAATCCTTCTGAAGCTGCAATTTCCTCAAACAACATACACATTTCTTCGTCTGGATTATAAATGTTTATATTTAAGCAATCCCATCCAAACTGGAGAAGCACATCTTTACTTGTAAATAATATATTTACATCACCAGAATGGCTTTCCAGTATAGTATCAATGATTTTTGTTACTTGTTCGGGGGTTGGCTGTTCAATCCATTTGCCCCAATGAACAGATACAGGATAATAACACATCGCTTTCAAAATAACGCCAACAAATCTATCTCTTAACCCACAGTAATCATAGTGGTTGAGTAGATAAGTTTCTACTTCAAAAAACTGTCCACCACAATTCATGGGTACTTGTTTAGGGAGGAAATCCATTATATAGCACGGGGTTTCCAAGAGTTTGTCAATTATGTTCACTTAATCACGCTCCTTTAACAACTTCCGATTGACAAAATCATTAATATCATATTCTACCATAATCACATATGCAATTCTATTTTATTCCGTTAAAATTCATTAAAAAAACCTAATTCATTTATTTCAAGAATGCAGATTGAGTTTTGATCCTATAGGCACTCATCCTATCCCCAGCGAGTTCCATAACGTAAATGGCAGATTCTGTGGTGCAATCCATAACGTTGACTGGGCAAATATAAGCGTCCTCTCACAAGTCGTGATTTTATAAGTTTATGAAAAGAAAAACGGTATAAACGAAATATTATGTTTCTGTTCGCTGAACATTACGATGGGCTTCTGAACAACAATCATGTTCAGCAAAGGCTTCCATGATTGTTAGAATCCCATCTTCATAGCTCACGAAGAAAATAATATTTGTTTATACCGTTTTTCTTTTATTTACGTTACGAATGCCTTGTGAGAGGACTCTTATACATGCCCAATCAACCTTATGAACCGCACCACAAAATCTGCAATTTACGTTATGGAATTCCGGTTATAGGAGGAATGCCTATAGGGTAATTGACAAAATGTATAAATCGATCGGAATCCCCAAAATAACTTGATGACAACTTTTTTTAATTAATTTAAATAGAGCGAAGTAGAATTGTGGGTATGGTTATGATAGAATGAATCATGATATTAATGAATTTTGCAAATCGAAAAATGTGAGGAGACAATTGATATGAAAAAAACTGCTATATTGTTATATGATTCATTTTGCAATTTTGAAATCAGTGTTGCACTTGAAATATTGGCACTCGCTGAAAAACCTATTACAGTTTTCGGAATTACAAAACAGGCAATTAGAAGTGAAGATGGGTTGTCTATATTTCCGGATGATACTATTGATAATCTTGACTTAGATGCATATGATAGCTTGATATTGCCTGGGGCAATGGATATTAGAGAAACTATTGAAAATGAAAGAATAGTAGATTTCATCAAAAAGTTTGAGAAAAAGACAATCGGAGCTATTTCTATTGCTCCCCTGTTACTTGTCAAAGCAGGATTACTTAATGGAAAACCATTCATGGCAGGGATCAATAAAGAAGAGCTTTTCGAAGAAGGTTTTTCAGAAAGTGATTTAACTGAAATGGTGGGATGGGATGACAATTTGCGCAAACCAGTTGAAGAAGGATATATTATAACTGGCAATATAATTACGTCAATATCATATAATTTTGTCAAATGGGCGTTGGCTTTCGGAAAAATGGTAGGAATCGATATTCCTGCAAAAACGTTTGGAATTGAATAAAATGACAATTGAATCTGTTCGTATTGATGTTACTAATAGTCATCCTTCAACGCAAATAAAAGAGGCGTATTTTATTATTGAATTTGTCCCTACCAAATAGGCACTCATCCTATAACCAGAGTTCGATAACCTAAATGGCAGATTTTGTGGTGCAATTCATAGAGTTGGCAGGGCATGTATAAGCGGCATTTCACAAGTCATTCACCGTGTAAATGAAAAGAAAAACTGTGCAGACAAATATTATTTTCTTCGTGAGCTATGAAGATGGGATTCTAACAATCATGGAAGCTCTTGCTGAACATGATTGTTGTTCAGAAGCCCATCGGAATGTCCAGCGAATAGAAACATAATATTTCGTCTGTACGGTTTTTCTTTCTAATCAACATATAAAAATGACTTGTGAAATGCCGCTTATATCTGCCCTTCATCCACTAAGAAAGCACCACAAACTCTGCGACACTGCGCTAGTTAAACTCTGGTTTCAGTCCATTTTTTCTTATGTTATCTAATTCTTCTGCCGTCAAACACTGAGACTCATAAAGCCGTAGATATTCTTTGGATACGTCTGAATCAAAGATTAATACGTCATCGGAATTTATAGTGACATCGACACCACTACGATACAGTTTACCAATCGGATGCATAGACATATCTGCAACCCTTCCAAGTAAAATGTTACTTGTTGGCGTGATATTTAATCTGATTTTATGATCTGCCAAAAAGCGGATTACTGATTCGTCATCAGCTGCCGCTATTCCATGTTGAACCTCGTCAAGTTCTAATTCTTCTACTGCTGTTCTTACATCTTTCGCAGTGCCCCATTCTCCAACATGTGCTTTTAGTCTTAACCCTTCTTTTTTTGCCCGTCGGTAAATCCCTTTAAAATTTTCAATAGGCTGTGCCAATTCATCGCCATACAGATCAATAGAATAAAAATTTTTATTTCCCCAGAAATGAGATAGACAATCTTCTAAATAGCTGATCGGACAATGTCTTGATAATCCAATTTGGAGCCTTAATTCCATATCGGAAGCAATTTCTTTTTGAGCACTTGTAAAAGCATTCACCAGCTCATCAATGTCATTATGAAAAAATTCATTTAACCCCCAGACATCCTCACCAATTTCAAGCACAGTTACTCCATCTTCTCTGGCTTGTTGAAATGTCGCCCTAATTAAAAGTTTTCTCATCTCGGTGCTGTTAAAATCCTGACCAATATATTTTTGACTCCATCGATCCATCTCATCCATTGATGTCAAAGGATGATCTAATGGTTCAATTTTTTTACCAGTTACCTGATAGAGAAACCTTCTATTTCCGCCAAGCACAAAATGATTGTGCAAGTCTGCCTTAGGATACTTTCTCAATTCTTCCAGATTTCTTTGTTCCAATGCATCTGTAAAACGATCCATAAATAAGTTCTCTCCCTACTGTTTGATTTTTGTCATTCCCCATAGACACTCCTCCCCTAACCAGAGTTTCATAACGTAAATTGCAGATTCTGTGGTGCGATTCATAACGTTGACCGGGCATGTATAAGCGTCCTCTCACAAGGCATTCACAGTGTAAATCGAAAGAAAAATCGTACAAACAAATATTATTTTCTTCGTGAGCTATGGAGATGGGATTCTAACAATCATGGAAGCCTTTGCTGAACATGATTGTTGTTCAGAAGCCCATCGGAATGTTCAGCGAACAGAAACATAATATTTCGTTTGTACGATTTTTCTTTTTAATCAACATATAAATAATGCCTTGTGAGAGGACGCTTATATCTGCCCTTCACCACCTATAAAAGCACCACAAAATCTGCGACACTACGTCCGTTAAACTCCGGTTTAAGAAACCTTGAGTGTAAATTTCTGAATTTCTTTTTCTGTACTCACCTTCTCGATAACCGCACCAAGAGACGCCAGTTTTGCTTCAAATTCTTCATATCCACGTTCAATATAGTAAATATCATCTACAACTGTAATTCCTTCTGCCGCAAGACCTGCGATCACAAGTGCTGCTCCGGCACGGAGATCCGGTGCATTCACTCTTGCTCCAGTATATTTTTCCGTTCCATTGATGATCGCAATATTGCTCTCTACCTTAATATTGGCACCCATACGTGTCAGTTCATCAACATATTTGAAACGATTCTCAAAAATACTCTCAGTCACCGTACTTGTTCCCTCGGAAATTCCAAGAACGACTGCCATCTGTGGCTGCATGTCTGTTGGGAATCCCGGGTATGGAAGTGTTGTCACCTGTGTATGATGAAGCGGTTTGGAAGCCACAACACGCACTGCGTCATCAAACTCTTCCACTTCACAGCCAATTTCCAAAAGTTTTGCAGTGGTTGCTTCCAAATGCTTTGGAATGACATTCTTTACTGTGACATCTCCTTTTGTTGCAGCCGCTGCAAACATAAAGGTTCCTGCCTCAATCTGATCCGGGATAATAGAATACTCTGTCTTGTGGAGTTTTTCCACACCGACAATCCGGATCACATCCGTACCAGCACCACGGATCTGCGCACCCATGCTATTTAAGAAGTTCGCAACATCCACCACATGTGGCTCTTTTGCTGCGTTCTCAATAATTGTTTTTCCCTCTGCCATAGAAGCTGCCATCATAATGTTAATGGTTGCTCCGACAGATACTTTATCCAGATAAATATGGGTTCCTGTCAGCTTTTCTGCGGATGCAAGAACAAGCCCATGTTTAATATCAACATTGGCGCCTAATGCACTGAATCCCTTTAAATGCAGATCGATTGGACGGCTTCCGATATTGCATCCACCCGGAAGTGCCACTTCTGCTCTTTTATATTTTCCTAACAAAGCACCGATCAGATAATAAGATGCTCTGATTTTTCTGATATATTCATTGTCAACATTAAAATCACGGATAAATGATCCATTGATCTTAACAGTGTGAGCGTCGATCCGGTCGACTTTTGCTCCAATTTCCTGAATTGCGTTTAATAATACATTAATATCTCTCACGTTTGGGAGATTCTCTATCGTAACAGTTTCATCCGTCATCACAGCTGCAGAAAGGATTGCCAGTGCCGCATTTTTTGCTCCGCCAATCTCAACTTCTCCAACCAAAGGATTTCCACCTTTAATTACATATTGTTCCATATCACACCTCTATGAACATTTTCGTCCAGTCTGCCATCAACTTACAGACTTATCGAATGGTTGCATACAAACACATTATTATAGTAACCATTATATCTTTTTGTCAAGCGGTTCTTTCTTCCGCTTATTATACCATTACTGACCAATATAATTCAATGGATTTACTGCAACTCCATTGATATAAATCTCAAAATGAACATGTGGACCAGTAGATCTTCCGGTACTTCCGCTCAGTGCAATGCTCTGTCCCTGTTCTACCCACTGACCTGCTGATACCAGTAATTTACTGTTATGTGCATATCGTGTCATTCTGCCATCCGGATGGCTGATGACAACATTATTGCCATATCCTTTGCTGTAACCGGCACTGACAACAGTTCCTGCACTGGATGCATAAACGGTTGTTCCAATCGGGCATCCCCAGTCAACGCCCTTGTGCATTCTTCCCCAGCGGCGTCCGAATCCTGATGTGAAATGCCCACCTGCCAATGGTTTGATATACGTTGGCGGCGTGATTGTTCCCTGCTCAATGATTGCCGGTGTCGATTCCACCATGATTGTCTCATGCGCAAGCTCCCTCGCAACCTCAATTCCATTTTCATAGGTGACAATGTCATTACGTTCTCTGTGTCCGGTCGTGCCTTCCTGGTGTACCACCTGTTTTGTCGTATACCATTCATCATTTTTTATGATGGTCGGCTCTGCGTTATAATCCTCTTCATAGACTTCACCTTTTTTAATGCGAAGGCTTAAATCCGGTTCCGGCACTGCAATGATGATCTCCTGTCCCGGATAAATCCTTACCTCTGCATTGTCAAATCCGTTCAATGCCATGATATTGGCTACTGTTGTATCATGATCCATCGCGATAACAGAAAGTACATCACCACTCTCTACTACATATATTTTATTCGTTTCTTTTTCTTTTGTTACTTCTTCTACCTGCGTTTCCACATCCGACAGTGCATCTTCGGAAATGTACTTCTCATACACTTCGACATTCTCTATAAATTCCAGTCCAAGTGTTCCAGTCTCATAACTATCATCCTTTGGATTTGCCATCGCGTATTCCATCTGATAGGTAAATGCCCCATTGGCTCCGGCAGACACCTGATCTGCAAGCGTTTCCTCCGGTATCACCTCTGTATTCTCTTTCGGATCAACTTCTGTAAGCTGTGCTGTATAAATACCACTGATATGTCCGGCTTCTTTGGAAATCTGTGTTGTAAACTGTCCTTCCGTATCAGCCTCATTTTTGACCGTATTCAAAAATTCCGTCACTTCGTCCATACTTTTGAAATTGCCGCGATAGCCTTCAATTGCTACTGTGTAGGCTCTCACCTGTGTTTCAATTTCTGATACTTTCATTTTCTCCTTCAAGGCTTCTTTTAATGCATCTTCCGTCATTAAAGAAGTGAACCAATGATTGGCTTTGCTGGAAGAATATTCATAATCCATGCAGAGAGGTTCATCACTCTCTGCTGCAAGTTCACGGCGTACCTCATGCACCGCATCATCTACGGATACATGATTTGCGACATTTCCAACAAGTTCTCCATTAAAATAAACCTGCTGGTATTTCTGTCCGATCGCGACTTTCTGCGAAACTGCAAAAAACAGTAAAACCAAAAATAAACCTGCTATCACAAATAGTTCTATGATCACTTTTTTTGTCAACTTTATTTTTTGCATTTCTTTTCATTCCTCAAACTCAAAATTTTATCAATGGTCTGCTCCACATTCAGACCATATTCGTTTACCGTGATATCCGCATATTTTTCATATAACGGAACACGTTCCTCATACAGATCTTTTAAAGTCTGTCCATCTTTTAAAACAACACCACGTCCTTTGATGTCGCTCAATCTTCTGTTTAACTCCTCAAATGGGAGCTGTAAATAAACCACAGTTCCTATGCTTTTCAAATGTTCCATCGCTTCTTTTCCATAGACAACACTTCCGCCTGTGGCAATGATCGAATGGTCGACCTCAAGCGAGCTGTTCACGCGGTTCTCCACTGCGATAAAACCGTCTGTTCCAACTTCCTCAATGATCTCCTTTAAAAGCTTGCCTTCTTCTTTCTGGATCACAAGATCTGCATCTACAAATTCATATCCTAAAACTTTCGCAAGAATGACACCTGCGGTGCTTTTTCCCACTCCAGGCATTCCGATCAGTACTATATTATCTTTTTTCATTGCTGCAAGATTCCTCTTATTATTCTTTCTTCCGCAGTGCATGTACACTTCGGTTTTCCGCTATGTCTGCACGTCTCAACTGCTGATACACATCTTTTTTTAGAATAACATAAACGTTCCCTTTGCACAAGCACAACTGCGCGAGTGTGCATCCTTGCGGAACGTTTTTTTGTAGCCGGAACGAAGTTTCCTATACATGAAAAACAGGATAATCTCCAAAGCTGTATGCTTCCTCTGATCATCCTGTCTCTTTTTTTCTATTATTGTACAGATTCTGTGCCTTCCACTGCCTCTGTATTCTCTGTCACTGCATTGTCTGTTGTGCTGCTTTCGGTAGTCTCTGTTGTCTCTGTCGATTCTACGGTTGTTGTGAATAAGTTGTCAAACGTAACTTTATCCCATACTTTATCTTTTAATACCCACTCTGCATCATCCTTCCAGCCCTGAAGGACTTCATTATATAAGTCGCTCTGACGCTGGCTGATGATCTCCTGTCTGTGCTGTTCTGTGGCATCTGCATCTGTGATCTCGTCAAGGCGAAGTACATAATAATAATTATCTGTCTCCACTACGTCAGAGAGCTCCCCTTCGCTCTTAAGTCCCTCTAATGCGTTCAACACTTCCTCATTCAATGTGGTATTATCTGATGAAAATGTACCTGTGCTCACTGTATATCCATACTCATCTGCGGCTGTATCAAGTGTCGTGTCTGCTGCTGCATCATGGAATTTCTGAACCGTATCTGCAAGTTCTGCTTTCTCATCATCTGTATATTCCTGTGTATTTCCGTCTGCATCCTTGTAACTGGTTTTCGATACATTAACATAACTATATGCACTTGTGTTGGCATCTGCATCACTGACATTCGTGTCTGCATCTGCAACGATCGCTGCCCGCATTTTACTCTGAACTGTCACCAAGGTAAGGTATTCCTTCACAATATCTTCTGTTGCTCCAAGTGCATTGATTGCTTTATCATCATTGTCTGCCATAAACTGGGCTGCTACCTCTGCGATTTTTGCAGTCTCATCATCTGTCAATGTCACGTCATAATCTGCCATATGATTCTGTAAAATATATAAATTTTCAATCATCTCGATGACACTGTTCTTCGTGTTATCTTCCATGGTTGTTCCATTGTTATACAGATCGGATGACCACACATCGTCTCCAAAATAAGCTCTGTAAAAATCATCTGCCTCCGCCTGCTGCAGACGCGCTGCAAAATTAGCTACTCCTAACTTAATTTCCTGTCCGTCTAAGGTTGCAACGGTTTCATTTTTATTTATGCCGCCACATCCCACTAACATAGATGCTGCCAAAACACCGCTTACGAGCAGTGTTGTAAATCTCTTTAACTTCATAAATCCTCCTTGTTTTGCGGAGCAAAATGCTATTTCACTCTGTGAAATTCAGCCTCCTAAATGTATCCACACGATTTTAATACGTGGATAGCCACTTTTCCTATTATAGTGCTTTTTTACCGGTGCCGCAAGATTTTTCACTCTTTTTTCACAGAGTCCTGCGCAATCTTTAAGTTTTCCCTCACACCATTTAAAAAATCTTCTATCACAGCTCTGGCATCCACATTCTTTTCCCTGGAATTTTTCTTCAAAAAATAAGTAAAATACGGTGCTTTGGCATCCATGGTAAATTTCAGGTTATTGCCATAAGACGCGATAAACTCCGGGATTTTTGCCACATCAAGTTTCGCCTTCCCGTAAAGCGTGAACTTCACGGTATCGGCTTTTTGCGAAATCTCTGTCATATAAACTGTATGCGCCAATGACTTTATTTTTGCAATGTAAAGCAGATTTTCCACCGGTTTTGGCGGATCACCGAAACGGTCGATGAGCTCCTCTAACATCTCCTCCGTCTCCTCATCCGTCTGGATGTCTGCAATACGTTTGTAGATATCAAGCTTCTGCACCTCATTCGGGATGTATCCCATCGGAATATAGGCATCAATATCAATGTCGATCGTGGTGTCAAAGATTTCCTCCTGCTTCATACCCTTCGCCTCTTTGACTGCCTCGTTTAACATCTTGCAGTAGAGGTCATAGCCGACCGCTTCCATATGCCCGTGCTGTTCGGCGCCGAGCAGATTTCCTGCACCACGGATTTCAAGGTCACGCATTGCAATTTTAAAACCACTGCCGAGCTCTGTGTACTCTTTGATCGCAGCGAGACGTTTCTCTGCAACTTCTTTTAACATCTTATCGCGCTTATACATTAAAAACGCATACGCTGTCCGGTTTGAGCGTCCCACGCGTCCGCGAAGCTGATAGAGCTGTGACAGTCCCATGTTGTCCGCATCGTGGATGATCATAGTGTTGACATTGGAAATATCAAGTCCAGTCTCAATGATCGTCGTCGACACAAGCACGTCGATCTCCCCGTTGATAAACTTGTACATGATATTTTCCAGTTCGGTCTCTTTCATCTGTCCATGTGCATAGGCGACATTCGCCTCCGGCACAAGCTCTGCGATCTTCGCTGCCACATCTGCGATCTCTTTCACGCGGTTGTATACATAATATGCCTGTCCGCCACGTGCCAGCTCTCTGGATATTGCTTCCCGCACAAGCTCCTCATTATATTCCATCACATAGGTCTGGATTGGGATCCGATCCATCGGCGGTTCTTCCAACACACTCATGTCACGGATTCCGATCAGGCTCATATGCAACGTTCTTGGGATTGGTGTTGCGGTTAAAGTGAGCACGTCAATGTTATTTTTTAACTGCTTGATTTTTTCTTTGTGGGTGACACCAAAACGCTGTTCCTCGTCGATCATCAGAAGCCCAAGGTCTTTGAACACCACATCTTTTGACAAAAGACGGTGTGTGCCGATCACAATATCCACCTGTCCTTTTTTCAGCTGCTCTAACGTCTTTTTCTGCTCACCGGCAGAGCGGAACCGGCAGAGCAGATCGATATTCACCGGAAAATCTTTCATGCGCTGTACAAAATTATTGTAATGCTGCTGTGCCAGAATGGTCGTTGGCACCAGAAATGCAACCTGTTTTCCATCCTGTACCGCCTTAAATGCCGCACGGATGGCAATCTCTGTCTTACCATAGCCAACGTCGCCACAGATCAGACGATCCATGATCTTCGTGCTCTCCATATCTTTTTTCGTAGCCTCGATCGCAAGGTCCTGATCTTCCGTCTCCTCGAACGGGAACATCTCCTCAAACTCACGCTGCCAGACCGTATCCGGACCATAGGCAAATCCGCGCTCACTCTGCCGCACTGCGTATAAACGCACCAGATCTCCGGCAATCTCTTTGACTGCTCCGCGGACTTTCGTCTTGGTCTTATTCCATTCCTGTCCGCCAAGTTTATTTAGTTTCGGCTTTTTAGCGTCCGCGCCGGCGTATTTTTGGATCAGTTCCAGCTGTGTCGCAAGAATATAGAGATTTCCACCTCCGGCATACTCAATCTTGATATAATCCTTCATAGTCTTGTCTACTTCGATTTTTTCAATGCCGCGGTAAATTCCAAGTCCATGATTTTCATGCACGACATAGTCACCGATATTCAAATCGGTAAAACTGGCGATTTTCTCACCCTCATACATGCGGTGGCGTTTCTTTTTCTTCTTTTCCGAGCCAAAAATATCACTCTCAGAAATCACAACGAACTTGACTGCCGGATACTCATACCCTTTTTTCACCTTGCCATATCCTGTCATGATCTCTCCCGGACTTAAAACACGGTCAAAGTCTTCCGAGTAAAATGCCGGAAGCTCCTCGTTCATCAGATCTTCCGCAAGACGTTTTGCACGGGTTCTCGAACTCGATAGTAAGATCATGCGGTATCCGTTTTTCTTATAGCGCTTCAGGTCTTTCACAAGAAGCTCAAAACTGTTGTTGTAAGGATTCACAGTACGGCTTTCGATTGCGATGCGGTCTTTGATGTTTAACTGGTTACACTTCATATCCAGTGCAACCATTGCCACACATCGTCTCTGATTTATTTGGGCAAGTATTTCTTTGCAGGAAAAAAGTTCGCGCATCTGTCCCGGAAGAATGTATCCTTTTTCCAGACGTTGTTTCATACTCTCGGAAAACTCGGTTTCTGTGGACTGTCCACGCTCGATTGTGCGCACTGTCTCATCCAGAAATACGATGGAATCTTCTTTTTTCAGATAATCTAATAAAGATACCCTCTCCTCACAAAAATAGGACAGATAGGCATCCAGTCCTGCGGTGATGCCGTATTCCATCGTCTCTTCCGCAATCTGGTCTGCCATGGATTTTACGCGGTAAGCCTCCTCGGTCTTCATCTCTTTGCGGAACTTTTCTGCGGCTTTTTCTGCCTCTTTCTGAATCTTTGCGACACCATTCCTCCGCTCTTCTTCCGTCAGGACAAGTTCACACGCCGGATAAATATAAATCTCCTCAAGATTTTCGATGGAACGCTGGCTCTCCGGATCAAACGAGCGGATGGAATCCACCTCATCGCCCCAAAGTTCGATTCGAAACGGCGTTTCCTCTGTCAACGGAAAAATATCAATGATTCCGCCGCGCACAGAAAATTCTCCCATCGTCTCTGCCTGATAGTTTTTCTCATATCCAAGCTCTACCAGATGTCTGGTCAGTTCGTTTAACTCCACGGTATCGCCTACAGAGATTTTCTTCACTGCCTGGATAAACTTTTCCGGGGCGGGCATCGGATTCATCAGACCGTCAAATGTAGTAATAATGGTACATTCCTTCTCCTCAGCCATCATTTTCAGGGCATTGATACGTTCTGATGTCAGAACATTTCCACGGATATCCGACTGATAAAAAAGAATATCTTTCGCCGGATAATATGCCACGTTTCTATCAAAAAAACGATATTCTTCCAACAGTTCTTTCGCTTTTTGCTCATGAAAAGTAACAATGATCCTGCTGCCAGAACCATTGTGAACACTGTATACAATATGTGGTTTTACTGCGTCGATGCAGCCGGAAACCAAAATAACTCCCTCGGTCTTTTGCACCGCCTGTTCTAACTCTTCATAACCCTGCAGTTGTGTTAAGGGTTCAGTGAATGCTCTCACGCCGTTGCGCTCCTCTCTGCAGCCCGGATTCTCCCACTTTCATGATCTTAATACTCATTACTGCAAATGCTCTGTTTTACTTGCTTTTACTGTTGTAATCATTCATTGCTTTGTCGACTTCGCCCTGCATCATCAAAACTGCTGCGTCCATCGCATGCCCGATCGCTTCCTCCACTTTGGCGCGGTCTTCGGTACTGAAATGTCCCAACACATAGTCTGCCAGATCCCAACCCTTCGGCTTCTCGCCGACACCGACTTTGATGCGCATAAAATTCTGCGTGCCTGTCATGGCAATAATATTTTTGATTCCGTTATGTCCACCGGCACTTCCTTTTTTGCGGATACGGATATTACCCGGTTCTAAGCTGATATCATCGAAAACGACAATCAGTTCCGATTCTGGATCCAATTTATAATAATTGACCAGTTCTGCCACACTCTCACCGCTTAAGTTCATGTAAGTCTGCGGCTTCGCCAGCACAACTTTCATTCCTTCAATGACACCTTTTCCGCAAAGTGCCTTGTGCTTGTTCTCACTGATACTAATATTATATTTATCTGCCAAGGCATCCATGACATCAAAGCCGATATTGTGCCTTGTCTTTTCGTACTGCTTTGTTGGATTGCCTAATCCTACAATTAAAAACATGTCCTGTTCTCCTCTGCTTTCCATAGTTAATGCAAAACTCCAGCAGATTATTTTGCAGTTCTCGCGCGGATGATCTCAGCCGCTGCGGCTAACTGCTCCTGATCGTTAACACCTGTGATATCTTCCGGATCATCGAGTGCAAAAGCATCTACTTTAAGTCCTTTGTTTTTGATGATGGTAAGGGTATCCGGCAGATAGTACTCGCCCTGCGCGTTGTTCGGTGTCAGCTTATCGAGTGCTTCCTTTAATTCTTTTGTATCGAAAATGTACATGCCGGAATTGATCTCGTGAGACTCTAACTCTTCCGGTGAAGCGTCTTTGTGCTCTACGCTCTTCACAAATCTGCCTTCCGCATCGCGGATAATTCTTCCGTATCCGGTTGGATTGTCGATCATCGCAGAAAGTACCGTAACTGTATTTCCGTTTTTCTTATGATGCTCTGCCAGGCGGTTTAATGTTTCTGCTGTGATAAGTGGTGTATCACCAAATAAAATCAGCGTCTGTCCCTCATCCCCTAAGAAATCTCTGGCACATTTTACTGCATGACCGGTTCCCAACTGTTCTTCCTGTAATGCAAATTTCACATTTTTATGAGAAATGCTATGCTCCACTACTTCATGTTTATATCCTACTACCAGACAGATATCATCTGCGCCTGCTCCGATTGCTGCGTCAATTACATAATCTACCAGACATTTTCCCTCGATCGTGTGAACCACTTTCGGAAGATCTGATTTCATCCGGGTTCCTTTTCCTGCTGCAAGAATGACTGCTTTTAACTGTTCCATTGTTCTGTTCCTCTCAATATGATGAAATAATTTCCATTGTTCTATTCCGTATGTTCTATTTTACAGAAGATTTTGGATTTGGCAAGTAAGGAATGCAACTTTTATTTCTGCATGAATGCGTATATTTTTCTCATCAACATAAGCAAAAAACGAGCCGCTATCCCCATAGCGGCCCGCTCATCTGCAGTTCTTATTCTTCCACAGCCATTGTTTCCTGATACTTTTCAAGGATCAGTTTCTGAATACGGTCTCTTGTATCGGAATTGATCGGATGTGCGATATCACGGTATTCCCCGTCTGCTGCCTTTCTGCTTGGCATCGCAATGAATAATCCTTTCTCTCCTTCAATGATCTTAATATCATGTACCACAAATTCTTCATCTATGGTAATGGAAACTACGGCTTTCATTTTTCCTTCTTTTTCAACTTTTCTAATTCTGACGTCTGTAATCTGCATGATGTCTCAGTCCCCCTTTTCGGTCTTCATCTAACGCAAGTTTTTGTCACCCTGTAAGTAACTCTGTGATTCTGGCTATAATACATATCTCTCATTGTTCTCAGATACGATCTTAATTCCATTCTCTCCACAATAGTATGTGTTGGCTTTCAATGTATCACGGCTCTCAACGATACAGTTTTCAATGTGTGTATTATCCCCAATATAAACATCGTTTAAAATAATGGAATTCTTGATCACACAATTTTTTCCGACAAATACCTTCTTAAATAAGATAGAATTTTCAACCTTGCTGTTGATAATACATCCGCTCGCGATCAGGCTGTTTTTCACGTCTGATCCTGCATTATATTTTGCCGGTGGAAGATCATCCACTTTCGAGAAAATTCCCGGTTCTTCTTTAAAGAAGTAATTTCTGACTTCCGGTTTTAAGAAGTCCATATTCGTCTGGTAATAAGAATCCACGGATGCAATATTGCTCCAGTATTCTTTCATCTTATAACCATAGATACGCTTCATATTCTTATAACGGATCAGGATATCCGTTACAAAATCCCATCTTCCCTCATCAGCACTCCGCTCTAACATCTCAATGAGCTGTCTTCTGCGGACAATGTAAATACCTGTAGAAATCGTATTGGACTGGGAAACCATTGGTTTCTCCTCAAACTCAACGATTCTGGAATCCTCATTCATGCGGACAACACCAAAACGGCTGACATCCACATTCGGATCCATATCTTTGCACACAACGGTGATATCTGCTTTCTTCTCGATATGGTAATCAAGGACTTTGTTAAAATCAAGTTTGTATACACAGTCACCACTGCTGATGATGACATATGGCTCATGACGTTTTTTCAGGAAACTGATATTCTGGTACATCGCATCTGCTGTGCCACGGTACCACCAGCTGTTATCCACTGTTACAGTTGGGTTGAATACATATAAACCACCCTGTTTACGTCCGAAATCCCACCATTTGGAAGAACTTAAATGTTCATTCAGGGATCTTGCACTGTACTGTGTCAGCACTGCCACTGTCTGTACATGAGAATTACTCATATTGCTCAGAGCGAAGTCGATGCTCCGGTAACTGCCTCCGATCGGCATTGCTGCAATTGCTCGTTTGTTCGATAATTCCTGCATGCGGCTGTTATTACCGCCAGCTAAAATAATTCCTACTGCCTTCATTCTGAGTCACCTGCCTTAATAATTACTTCACCGCTGTCAAGAATTCCTTCCGGATAATCTTCTTTTGTGGTCTTGCCGGAAATTGCAGTGTTCTTTCCGACTGAGACGTTCGATGGAACTTCGGAATCCTCTCCGATCGTCACAAGACCAAAGGAGTAAATCTTCTCATTGAACTTGTTCGGTTTTTCCTCTCCAACGCCTAATGTAACGTTATCACCAATGCTGCAGTTTTCAGCAATAATTGCTTTATCTATGACGACATTCTCACCGATCTGGGTTCCCTTCATAATAATGGAATCTCTCACGACACTGCCCTTGCCGATCGTAACGCCGGCTCCGATGACAGAACTGTGAACCTCTCCGTAAATCTCAGATCCCTCTCCGATGATACTCTTCTCAACAATACTGTCTGCTGACAGATACTGCGGCTGGATAATATCACTCTTCGTGTAAATCTTCCAGTATTCCTCATACAGGTTGAATTCCGGGATCAGATCGATCAGTTCCATATTGGCTTCCCAATAAGAGCCAAGCGTTCCTACATCTTTCCAGTATCCATTATACTCGTAAGCAAACAGACGCTGTTTCTTCTCGTGGCAGTAAGGAATGATGTGCTTACCAAAGTCACAGTTGCTCTGATCTTTCATTGCAGTCAGAGCTTCCTTCAATACCTTCCAGCTAAATATGTAGATTCCCATTGAGGCTAGATTACTTCTTGGATGTTCCGGTTTCTCTTCAAAATCCTGAATTCGTTTATCTTCATCTGCGATCACAATACCAAAACGGCTTGCCTCCTCTAATGGAACAGGCATTGTGGCAATTGTAACATCTGCGTTATTTTCCTTATGGAAATCAAGCATGACTTCATAATCCATCTTGTAGATATGGTCACCAGATAAAATCAGTACATATTCCGGATTGTACTGCTCCATGTAATTCATATTCTGATAAATTGCATTGGCAGTTCCTGAATACCACTCACTGTTATTACTCTTCTCGTATGGTGGAAGTACTGTTACTCCTCCGTTATTACGGTCAAGATCCCACGGAATACCAATTCCGATATGGGTATTCAAACGTAATGGCTGATACTGTGTCAATACACCAACCGTATCAATTCCGGAGTTAATGCAGTTGCTCAATGGAAAATCGATAATACGATACTTGCCTCCAAATGCAACTGCCGGTTTTGCAACTTTTGATGTCAGGACACCTAAACGGCTTCCCTGACCTCCCGCTAATAGCATTGCTATCATTTCTTTTCGAATCACGTCAATCACCTCTCGTCACTTTCTAGTCAATCTAGTCCTCTTGATATTTCAAGTATATCACAACCATTTTTCAATGTACATCATTTTACACAATTTTTTCAGAATTTTTTTCTTTTTTTTGACATTTTATACAAATATGTGTGTTTGTCCTGTTTTTTTCGTCAAAATAGCTAACATGGAATTGTCCGAAAAGAATTTGCAAATTCCTGATATATGGTTATAATGTAACTGTTTCAGGCGTTATACAACGCCTTGTTATAAAATGAGGAAGTTTTTCATAAACTTTTTCATCAACAATCAACGAAAAAACAGGCAGGTATCCATAATATGTATAAAATTAATTTTCAGGAACCAATACACATTCACTTTATCGGAATCGGCGGAATCAGCATGAGCGGTCTCGCTGAGATCCTTTTTGAGGAACATTTTACGATTTCCGGTTCTGACTCCAAAGAATCTGAACTCACCCGGCATTTAGAGCATATGGGCATGCAGATTTTTTATGGTCAGAAAGCTTCCAATATTATAGAAGGTATCGATCTTGTCGTGTACACCGCAGCGATCCGTGAAGATAATCCGGAATTTGCCGTCGCAAAAGAAAAAGGCATTCCGATGTTAAGCCGTGCAGAACTGCTCGGTCAGATCATGGATAACTATCAGAATTCCATCGCAGTATCCGGCACCCATGGAAAAACAACCACAACTTCCATGATCTCCCAGATCCTGCTCGCTGCGAAAAAAGATCCAACCATCACAGTCGGCGGTATCTTAAAAGCGATCAACGGAAATCTCCGTGTCGGAAAATCTGACGTGTTTATCTCCGAGGCCTGTGAATATACAAACAGCTTTTTGAATTTCCGTCCAAAATACAGCATTATTTTGAATATAGAAGCGGAACATCTTGACTTCTTTAAAGATATTCATGATATCCGCAATTCTTTCCACTTATTTGCGAAAAATACAAAAGAAAATGGTGCCATTATCATCAACGGCGAAATTGAGGACTACCAGGAGATCGTCGAGGGACTCGCTCCACAGGTCATTACCTACGGTATGAGTGATGCCTGCGATTTTTATCCTGCTGATATCACCTTTAACGAAAAAGCATGTGCAGGCTTCACTGCCATGTACCACGGCGAGAAAGTCATGGATGTCGCCCTGAATGTACCCGGACTGCACAATGTTTCCAACGCTCTCGCTGCCATTGCCCTTGCCCTTGATCTAAAGATCGCAAAAGAAGACATTCTTGCAGGGCTTTCTGCTTTCGGCGGTGCGGACAGACGTTTCCAGTATAAAGGATGCGTAGATGGTGTTACGGTCATTGATGATTATGCACATCATCCGACAGAGATCCGCGCTACATTGACCGCCGCGGAAAAATATCCACACAAACGTCTGGTTCTTGTATTCCAGCCGCATACTTACTCCAGGACAAAAGCATTTTTAAATGATTTTGCAGACGTTCTCTCCATGGCAGATGTTGTGGTACTGGCTGATATTTATGCAGCCCGCGAAAAGAATACTTTCGGCATCAGTTCCAGAGATATCGAAGCAAAATTAAAGGAAAAAGGCACGGATGTCCATTATTTTCCTTCCTTTACAGAAATTGAAAACTTTTTATTAAAAAATTGTATAAACGGCGATCTGTTGATAACTATGGGCGCCGGAGACATTGTAAATGTTGGTGAATACCTGCTTGGCAGATAACTTATCCACATTATCCACATTCAATTGGGGAAAACTTCAACCTTTGAATGTGGATTTTTTTGTTTACATAAAGTTATCCACATTTTTATGCCAAAAAGCTGTAAGTCCTTATATTTCCACACTTTCATGCGTTTTTCACCAAATGGCGTTTTTGTGGAAACTTTTTTTATCCACATTATCCACATTTTTGAAAACCCTTGATTTTACTGGGTTTGTGAGCAATTTTGTACTTCTCTTTTTTTCATTCCTGTGCTATAATTTGGGACGGGCTGATGGACAGGATATTCCATCCGGCTTTGCATGAAAGGAAGGAACACAATGGCAAATATAACACTTCATAGTGACAGTCAGACCTCTGCCACCAGTGTATCGAATATTTTCATTGATGAATATATGTCTGATGCCAATGGAGAGTTTGTAAAAATATATCTTTATCTGTTACGGCAGTTAAATGCACCGGATGCAGCGTTTTCTATTTCTGCCATGGCAGATAAATTCGAGCACACCGAAAAGGACATTAAACGTGCTTTAAGTTACTGGGAGCGTATGCATCTGCTCCGTCTGGAATATGACTCCAGTGAGAATCTGACCGGTGTCTGTTTTTTGGACACAAAGCGCAGACCTTCTGAGAACGAAGACCCTGTGACAGTATCCACACAGGAAACAGCTTCTTCTGAATATTCCGCAGCCGTATCCCCGGAAGGATCTTCTTTGAAGCCAACTGTTCCGGAACCGAAAAACTACTCTGCTGAGGATATCTCCATGTTCCGCAGACAGGAATCCGTTGCAGAACTTTTATTTATTGCAGAGCGTTATCTGGGGCGTATTCTGACCCCAACAGATATGAACAGCATTTTATACTGGTACGATGGTCTTGGTTTTTCCACAGATCTCATTGAGTATCTGGTGGAGTACTGCGTGAGCAAAGGACACACCAGCATCCGCTACATAGAAAAAGTTGCCCTTGCCTGGGCTGATAATCGCATTACAACTGTAGAACAGGCAAAGCTGACTGCCGGTCTTCATAGCCAGCTTTATTTCTCCGTCATGAAGGCACTGGGGATCAACGGACGCTCCCTTGTCCCGGCGGAGACAGCCTATATTGATAAGTGGCGGTCGGAATACGGATTTTCATCTGAGGTCATCACGGCTGCCTGTGAGCGCACCATACAGGCGATACACCAGCCAAAGTTTGAATATATCGATTCTATTCTGACCAGTTGGAAGAAGAATCACGTAAGCACTTTAGAAGACATTGCAAGACTGGATGAAGTTCACCAGAAGAAGAAAAAAGCTGCAGTTGCAAACACTGCACCGGCAGCCCAGCCGAAAAACCGCTTTAATAATTTTGAACAGCGTTCCTACGATTACGATCAGCTGGAAAAAATGCTGCTCACAACTTCTGCACAACCAATACCTAGAACATAGATTATATTACTTTAGCATCAAGTACAATATTCATTGAATATTTACGCATAAAGTATTTGGAGAAAATTCAATGCCATTAAACAATTCGCAGTATGACGAAATTTTTCGTTCTTACGACGCAAAACAGTTAAAAGCACAGCATCAGTTAGAAGAGCGCACAAAAGCTGCCTATGAACGTTCCCCGGAACTGAAGGCATTAGATGCCTCTATCGCTGAGATTTCCGTGGCATCCGCAAGACGTCTCTTAGATGGGGACAGTTCTGCTCTCACCGAATTAAAAGCGGAACTGAAAAATCTCCGCGCAAGAAAGGAAGTTCTCATGAAGGAGCTCTGTCTCCCGGAAAACTATTTTGAGCCGGTCTATGAGTGTCCGGACTGTAAAGATACAGGTTATATTGGTGGGAAACCATGCCACTGCTTCAAACAGCAGGCGATCGATCTGATCTATACCCAGTCTAATATTAAAGACATTCTTACGAAAGAGAATTTCAGTACGTTGTCTCTGGATTATTATTCCGATTCCAACGTCAATCCCGCAACAGGACTTACATCCCTTGCCACTGCCAAAGCTGCAGTTGCCAGATGCCACGAATTTGTAGATCAGTTTGATAACACTTTCGCTAATCTTTACTTTTTTGGAGATACCGGAATCGGAAAGACATTTCTCTCAAACTGCATTGCAAAAGAATTATTAGATTCCGGACATTCCGTAATCTACTTTACGGCGTTCCAATTATTTGATATATTAAGCAAAGGTGTGTTTGAAAAAGATGCAGATGCCATCGCCACACACCAGAATATTTTTGACTGCGATCTGCTCATCATTGATGATCTCGGTACTGAGCTTTCGAACTCTTTTACCACATCGCAGCTGTTTCTATGTTTAAATGAACGTATCCTAAGACAGAAGTCCACGATCATTTCCACCAACCTGAATATGAACCAGGTTGCTGATATTTATTCAGAACGTGTGCTTTCACGTATAATGACCTATTATACTATTATTAAATTATTTGGTGAAGATATTCGTAGTAAAAAACGTATTCACTAGATGCCTTGAATATCCCCTTATTTAGCATCTATTGAAATAAATTGTTAATGTTTAATTTTTATGGAGGAAAACCACTCATGCCAAACGATGAAAGAATTCTAGAAACCATGCCAGACGGCGCCCTCGGCTTAATTCCCTTAAAGAGCTGTGAAGAATTAGGTGCCAAAGTTGACCAGTACTTAGTAGGCTGGAGAGAGAAAAGAGAACATGCACATAAGAACGAAGCTGCATTCAAAGGATACCACCGTGACTCTTACATCATCTCCACATCCGTACCTCGTTTCGGAACAGGTGAAGCAAAAGGTGTGATCAAAGAATCTGTCCGTGGATATGATCTTTATCTGATGGTAGACGTAACCAACTACAGCCTCACTTACTCTGTATCCGGTCACGAAAACCACATGTCCCCAGATGACCATTACGCTGATTTAAAACGTATTATTGCTGCTGTCGGCGGTAAAGCAAGACGTATCACAGCAATCATTCCTTTCTTATATGAAAGCCGTCAGCACAAACGTACTGCACGTGAGTCCTTAGACTGTGCACTTGCATTACAGGAACTGACTGCTATGGGTGTTGACAATATCATCACTTTTGATGCTCATGATCCTCGTGTCCAGAATGCGATCCCGCTCAAAGGATTTGAGACGGTTCAGCCAGCTTACCAGTTCATCAAAGGTATCTTAAAGAACTGTGATGACTTAAAACTTGACAATGACCATTTAATGATCATCTCCCCAGACGAAGGTGGTACAAACCGTGCTGTTTACCTTGCAAATGTACTTGGTGTTGATATGGGTATGTTCTACAAACGTCGTGATTACAGCAAGATCGTAGATGGACGTAACCCAATCGTCGCCCATGAGTTCTTGGGAACTTCTGTAGAAGGAAAAGATGTTATCATTATCGATGATATGATCTCCTCCGGTGAGAGTATGATCGATGTTGCAACAGAGTTAAAGAAGAGAAAAGCAAACCGTATCTTCGTAGTCGCTACATTTGGTCTCTTCACCAATGGTCTTGACCGTTTCGACAAGGCAGTGGAAGATGGTACTATTTACAAAGTAGTTACCACAAACCTCACTTACCAGACACCGGAACTTCTTTCCAGACCATACTACATTAACTGTGATATGAGTAAATACATCGCTTACATCATTGATACTTTGAATCATGATTCATCCATCAGCGATCTGTTAAACCCATATGACAGAATCCAGAAACTGGTATCCAAATACAAAGAAGAACATAAATAATATCTCTGAAACACAAAAAAGGAATTGCAAGATGCAATTCCTTTTTTGTGTTTATAACTACTTTGTTGTTTTCTGATCTTATGTATTAAAATAAGTCTACTCTTCCAGCATGTTTCTGGTTGATCACATAATATGCTGCATACTCTTCCGGTTTTAAGTATACCTGAATGCTCTTAATGGAAGATGCTCTGTGACCTTCTGCTTCGAACTGTTTCTTTGCTTTCTCGATCACGTCAGCAACAACTGCTTCCTGTCCCTGGAACTGGATAAATACTTCTGGTTTCAGTTCTTCTTTCTTAGGAGCTGCTTTCTTTGCTGCGGCTTTTTTCACTACCGTTTTTGTTGCTGCTTCCACTTTTTCTGTTGCTTTCTTTGCAGTATCTTTTACTGTTTCTTTGGTCTCAGCGACCTTTTTCTCAACTTCTTTGGCAACTGCTGCTGCCTTTGTCTCAGCTGCTGTCTCTTTCACAGATTCTTTTGCTGGTGCAGATTTTACTGCTGCTTCTTTTACAGTATCCTTAGATGCCTCTTTCGCTGTTGTTTTTACTACTGGTTTTGCTGCTGTTGTCTTCTTTTCCATAATTGGTTCCTCCTTCAGACAAAAACTACTCACAAACTAAAAACTTCTCCATTGCTACTAATGCTTCCTGCTCATCTTCACCGTTTGCCTCGATATTAACTGTCATTCCTTTTGATGGGTTGAATGCCATAATTCCCATGATACTCTTGGCGTTGATCCTGCGATTATCACTTTCTAAAATAATCTCGCTATCAAAACGACACGCAACCTGAACTAATTCAGCAATTGGGTTATTATGTTCTTCTGAAACATTGGATACAATAATCTCTTTTTTGCTCATGCCATTCACTTCCTCTTTCACAGTACTTCGATATCTGTTTTTCCCTTCACAGATACATCAACTTTTTCCATACCTTTCAAAATATATACCATTACCATTAAATTTGCAAGGCATCCCACAGAAAACTGTTAAAGTTCAACGAAGGAACTGCGGAACCGCCTGAAATTTTATGCATTTTTATGTATTCTTTTTACTTTTGGTAAGTAAAGAATATATTTCCTGCATTAAAAAACATTTCATCTGCGTCCGCAGTCGTCCGCTTATAAGTCTGTCCCACTGCCGGGTCATAAAGCACAACATTATTTGCATCATATCCCACCACAAGAACCGCATCATTACTTCCTGTCATTGCAAATACCGGATACCCGTTGCTCACATAGTACAGGATTTCATCTACCGTACAACCGGTAAGATCTAAAACAGTTGCATCCTTTAAGGTGTTAAGAAGAATCTGCTTCGGTGTCTCGCCCTGGGAGATCAGCGCACTGACGCTGATGTTGATTTCCTCTTTTTCCAGGATTGCATTCACACACTGGGCAATGCTTCCTGCTCCACTGTCCTCCTCGCCAACTACAATATCATTAAAGGCCGCCTGAGCCGTCTTTCTGGAACGTTTCCATACATACTGCTGATTTTCACCGATCACGACACCCATCTGGCTGTTTGCCGCAATAATCGCGTCAGAGACACTGTCTGTTGTCAGCACGACATCTCCCTTTACATAAACATAATAACGGTTATTGTCCTTTTCTTCTTTCAGGGAGACTTCACGTTTCTGCTCTAAGATCGTCTCTTTCGGTGTCAGAATCTTCGGTGTCTTTTTCTTCGCCTCATCCTGCAGTGTGATCAGAACCTGTGTCTCTTTTTCATCCGTATTTTTTGTTGCAATATCTACCACTTTCAGGCTGTCACCCTCACGGTTCATGATCATGTCCTGATCTGCATCCACATAGGCAGTTCCATTGTTCTGAATACGGTTTAAGTATATGGTGTAACCACTGATGGTAATGTTCTGTACATAATATCCCGGTTTCTCATAAGTCTTTAAGATCTCATGTTCCTCTGAGGATGTATCCATGATTTTTACCTGATACATAGGAAACAGCGTATTACCTGCTGCATCTACCACGACATCGGCTGATTTTGCCACACCATACACAAAATCCTCCTGCATAAAGCCCAATGGTTTTACATAATCAGAAGCACTCCCGGTCACATCTGTCACTTTCTCCGTGACAAAGTCTATCATGTGGATCGTATCACTGCCACGGACCGCAGAAGGATCCACCCATGCCAGAAAACGATTTGACTCAGAAATTGCGACCGCTTCGTCGGAAAGTCCTTCTACCAGCACTTTCGTATCCAGTGAATTCAGATCGATGCTATAGACATTTCCATCCACCATAATATAAAATGCGCCGCTCTCGGTCACATACATCAGCTGTCCCAATTCCGATTTCATCACCTCATAGGACTGGCTGGATGGGATAAACACCTGCTCCTCATTCGTATTTGCAAGACTGTCATAATGGTAAACCGCAATGCCCACCGTACCCTCATGGATTCCGCGGTTCATGTAGCCATACACAATATAGTCAATGCTTCCCGCCTCATCAATATTTACGATCTTAATGTCATGCTCACCATAGTTTTCCCGGTCATCTACCCCTTCATATCCCCGGAAACTGAACACTTTTGCAAGTGTGTTTGCCTCCTGATTGTAACTCCAGAGTTCTCCCTCCTGCACAAAAGTGACCACTTTACCGGATTCATTGGTCTGATACTCCACATCCTTCGAGCGGATTCCAAGCAGGATGCTGTTTCCTGAGATGCTGTCATTTTCCCCCCGGAAAATCTCTTCCATCGTCCGTTCAAAATTCAACAGATACATTCTTGTATTGGTATACCGCACTCTGTAGTATTCCTCAACGTTATAGTATTCGCTCTGTCCATTCTGTCCTACCCGAGTCACAACATAGTCCAGAACGATCACGTTGTAGGTGGGAGTGATCTCCTTGACAGATGGAACCGGTGTTGTCAGCCTTGTGCCATGAAACTCTGCCCAACTCACCTGATTCAGTGAATTGTTTAATGTCACATACTGCAAAGTCGTGTTATCGCCGGTCGTTTTTTCCATATAAGTGCTGAGAGATGTCGCTTTCTCACTGTCAAAAGTCGTATCATTGAACTGTCTGACAAAATCAATGCACTCCGACACATAACTGTTCTGGGATTCTATGATTCGCGTGTAGTAGTAGATCATGCGGTCTCCGCTTTCCAGCTGGATCACGAGCAGATATTCCTCATTTTCCTCCAGCAGATTCTGGATTGGAAGTTCCATAGAGATCATTCCCTTATTCTCCGTGTAGGAAGTGACATCTGCATTTGCGATCAGCCTTTTTGCATCCAGGCTCCGGATCTCATAGGAGATCTTATCCACTGCGGTCTGATAGGTCTGCACAGTCACCGGAAGAAGTCTGTTTTCCCCGATCGGCGTGATCGTATCACGCATATAGGCTGCATCCATTTTTTCGGTGTAACCATATAATTCATTGATCGCCGTGTTCCCATCATATAAGGTAAGAACCGGCAATGTTGCCTCCGACATCTCTGTCGTCAGGTCTTCATTCGTCTGATTTGTCATAAAACTGAATATAATCACTGCCAGAACAAAAACGACTGGCAGAACAATTGCTTTGATTGTACCTTTCTGCACTGTAAGCCTCCAAAATCATCCATACGACTGTTTTCCCTCTTCTGTGTGCCTCAAACTGCACACAAAAATAGCTACCGCCAGAACGGCGATAGCTATATTGTATGCAGTTTTTGCCTTTTCCGCAATATTTTCTTTGGCTTCTTTTTAAATTCTTAAGAAAATTGCTGGTGAAGAATAACGAAAATCACCACCATCTTCTGCAGCGGCGGTGGCGGCATCTTCTGCGGTACATCTCGTTGTTTAACATAACACCGATCAGGCTGCGCCACGGATCATCCGGCCGTGGCGGTGGTGGCGGCATCATTCCGGGTCTGCCCGGTGGTGGCGGCATGCTTCCCGGTCTGCCCGGTGGTGGCGGCGGTGGATTGTTTCCTCCCCAGAATTCCTCTGCCATCACGGTATCTGTTCCATTTTTCACGGTCTGATAAATGCGTTCTGTCACCTGCTCTAACATAAGCCGGTCCGGATATTCGTCGAACATGAGACTTCCCTCATACTCCATTTTATCGCACTCATCCTCGATCACGTCCATAATACGGGAAACATCCCTTGGATACAGCTCTTTCATCCGGTCCATATCCTTTTCATATTCCATCTCTGTGAGATACAGATTCTGCATCGGATAGCTCATATAAAAAGGCACTTTCGGAGTGTCAGACTGCTGCATACGTAAAAACTGTTCCTCTCTATAGTCCACGCGATACTCCTTATTTCCATCACATCACTATAAGATATGCAGCAATTTTTTCCCGGGTTCCTGCTTCTGCCTTATTTGCCCACAAAAATGTATTCGATCTTTTTGTAAGGTCTCTCATAACCTTCCTTCATCATCTTCATGGTTACTTCCCCATTTTCCTGCTGTGTGAATGCGTACTGATTATAGGCTCCACCCTGATAAGCAAAATCGCTTCCGTTATCCTGATAATGCACATATGTACCCTCACCCGGAAATACGAGCATATTTAACGTATCATACGGCTTTTCCCCTACATACTGCATCACTTCATAAGTCGGGATCATACTTCCTGCTTTGGCAAACATCGGACATGTATCAAGCGGTGCATCCACAAGATAATACTGTTTTCCCTCATAACGTTTTCCGGTATTGAAATCATACCAGATCCCTTCCGGCAGATAGACCATCTTTTTCGTCTGTCCCTGCTCTAATGCCGGTGCCACAAGAAGATGTTCTCCAACTAAAAATTCATCATTTAAGTTCCACGTATTTTCATCCTTTTCATAGTGAAGCACCAGTGGACGCATGATCGGAAGTCCTGTTTTCTCACACTCCGCAAACAGATCGTACAGGTATGGAAGCAGGCGGTAACGCAGCTCCACAAATTTGCGGTATATATTGACTGTCTTTTCCCCGAACTGCCACGGCTCCTGATAAATGCTTCCGTTGGATGAATGATTCCGGAACAATGGAGAAAATGCTCCGACCTGTACCCAGCGGCATAAAAGTTCTGCCGTACAGTCCGCACCAAATCCACCGACATCCGTTCCTGCAAATGCCAATCCACTCAATCCAAGATTGCACAACTGTGGCACTGCCATCTGAAGATGTGACCATAAACTCTGGTTATCTCCGGTCCAGACTGTTGTATACTTCTGGCTTCCTGCATAGCATGCGCGGGTGATCACAAATGGTCTTTTTCCGGTCTGTTCCTTAAGTCCCTCATAGGTTGCCTTGGACATCAGATGTCCGTATACATTGTGCATGGCTGCGTGGGTAGATTTCTGATCTTCATCAGTAAACACGACATCTGATGGCAGTTCTCCGTGAAAACTTGCCGGTTCATTCATGTCATTCCAGACTCCGGCAACGCCTATATCGGTCAGGAACTTCTGATTTTCTGCCCACCATTTGCGCACCTTTGGCTGTCCGAAATCCGGGTATACAGAATCTCCCGGCCATACAGCATTCACATAGACTTCCCCTTCCGGTGTCTTTGCAAAATAATCTCCGGCAATTCCCTCATCGTATTTCTCATAACCCGGATCTAATTTCACACCCGGATCGATAATGCAGACTGCCTTGAATCCATCGTCTGCCAGCTCCTGAATGGTCTCTGCCGGATCGCCATAATCTTTCTCATTCCATGTAAATACACGGTAGCCATCCATATAGTCAATATCAAAATGCATCGTATCGCATGGGATATCAAGTTCTCTGTATTTCCCTGCTACTTTTTTAATGCAGTCTGCGGAATCATATCCCCAGCGGGACTGATGATAACCGAGTGTCCACAGCTGTGGAAGCGGAGTCCTTCCGGTCAGATAGGTATAACCGCCCACAATGTCCGGCATCGTATCCCCTGCGATAAAATAGTAATCAAGGTTTCCGGCGTCCGCACCATAGTAAAAATATGCCTGATTTTCTTTTCCAAGGTTTACATAAGATCTGTATGTATTGTCAAAGAAAATACCGTAAACACTTTCTTTTTTCAGGGTGATCAGAAACGGAATGGACTTGTACAGTGCGCGGTAAGAATCTGTGTGTGCCTGTGGGATATCGGAGTTCCAGTTTTCGTACTCATAATCCCGCTTATTCAAAAATCCGGTCTTGTCCCCAAGTCCGTAAAACTTCTCATCCCCGTCCATTTTTTTGACAGTCTGCACCGGATAGCTGCCGCTTGCACCTGCGGACACATCATGTCCCTCTGCCTTTAACACTTCGAGAGATTTTTCACTTAACAGCGGTCTTAAAATACGCCCGCTGCGGTAATCTTCACAAATGCTCTTTCCATCCCGGTAAAAGTCCACATAAAATCCGTCATAAACTCTCGCTTCCAACTGTTTTGTTGCAACTGAAACATAACTGCCGCAGTCTTTTACCTCAAAATCTGTCCGGACCGCCTTCTCCCCTTCGATCGCCTTGGAGCGGTGTCCTTTTGTCTCATAAGGAACAAAGACATTCATAATACTCTCAGTAATGACCTCTAAAAATGCCTCTTCTTTTTCAAAGAAAAAATGGATTTTATTTTCTTCCACCTGATAATCCAAACGTTTACCCAACATATGTGCATCCTTTCTTACGTATAAATTTTCGTATTTTTTCGTAAGAATATTTTAGCATGTGCAGACGTTTTTTTCCATAGATATTTACTGATTTTTTGCCATGTCCTGAAGTTCACGCATCAGATCCAGATCCGACTGCCGGATCTTCATATTGGTCGTCATCGGCTCCTCACCCGGTCTGGTGAGTGTGATCTCGATCACAGTGCCCTCCTCCATCTCTCTGGAGAATACCGCACTTAAAAATGCCACAAACTTCGGATGGTTTGCAGTAAATTTATTTTTTGCATTCATAATCTTCATAATATTTGCCGGGTTCATCATAATCTTTTATCCTTCTCTTTCCAGATGCCTAAAGCATCTTCTTTTTCTTAAAATAAATAATTTCCAAAATGATCACTAAGACACTCACTATTATAACTGCCGGATACGCATATTTCCACCCAAACTCCGGCATATTTGGAAAATTCATTCCATACCAGCCGGCGATCAGCGTGAGCGGCAGAAAAATCGTTGTCACAACCGTCAAAATGCTCATCACCTGATTCTGCTGCACCGCAATGAGTGACTGGTAAAGTTCCCGGATCTGCACGAGATATTCCCGCAGCATTTCCACATGGTCATGCAGCCGCTCCGCCCGGTTGGAAAATAACTGCCACTGTGCTTTTTCCTCCTCCGACAGACCGCCGTTCACAGAGGTCTGCATCACATCTCCCATATTCATCAGCTGTTCATAATAGGCATGAAAAATATTGAACCGTTTCCGGTATTTCATGATCATCTCATAAAAATAGTCCGGTATTTTCTTTAACAGTTCCTCCTCCAGACCAGCCAGATGTTCCTCCTGCTTCTGCAGATACAGTACTTCATCCTGCAGCAGTTCCTCGAACAATGCCAGAAGAATCTGCCGGAAGCTGTAACCCTCGTAGGTGCCTTCCGCCATTTTGTTCAGATACTCCATCAGGAAATGGCTTTCCTCCACAAGATATAATTCCTGCTCTGACAGGTAAAATCCAAAATTATGGATACACACCTGCCCTTTATTTCCCTTTGGCACACGCATTGTTCCCTGCACACACTCCCGGTATTTTTCAATCTTGCAGTACTGGATCGGTGTCATGCTGTGGATAAAATTATTTTTCCGCACAAGTTTCCGCGGATGGCTCAAAAACTCATCCAGACTCATGAGATAAATGCTTTTTCCTGTGTTTTCACTATTTTGTACTGCTTTCTTTTCCAATGTGATTTTTCCAGTTTCCTCATGATAGCTGTATTGTTCCATATGATTTTAACCTCGTAATTTTTTTTATATCATTCCTTACAACCTGCATACTCCCAGGTAACTCCGTTATCCTCAGACTGAAAAATAATCCCCTGCTGTTCCATTGCGTCGGTCTGCAGATAAATCTCCATTTTTCCGTCCACGATCTGCGGCATGGTGTGATAATCATAATCTTCGATCGTAAATCCCAGTTCTTCTGCTTCAGATGGAAGTTCTGTCACCGTATCCAAAGGAAGTTCCAGCCGTTCAAATGTCTCTCCGCCGTCCTTCGTCACATAGAGCATGGAGAAATCCTCACTTGCATACGTCAGTCCTGCAAATCCGAAATCATTTGTAAAAAAGAGCAGACCTTCGGCAACGCCCATATTCTGTTCAAACGGATCACCGTTGACCTCCGTCCAGGTCGTACCGCCGTCCTTCGTCTTTTCAAAGTTATAAAAGCGGCTTCCACAGGCAGCGTCTACCACATTCAGCCGGTAACCGGTAATATCATTGATGAAATAATACATATCGCCGTCTTCTGCATTAAATTCCCACGTATCCGAATTGCGGATATTCTCACTGGTCTTTGTTTCCGTTTCTGTCTCTGCTTCATCGGAAATTGCCGGCTCGTTTTCTTCCTTATTAGTATCACTATTAGCATTGGAAGAACTCTCATCAATTATTCTCCGCCACTCATAAATTTTCCAGGAGAGTGCCCCATTGTATGGGATTGCCGTGCGGATCACCGCAGCGCCACAGATGATCGTTGCCGCTGCTGCCGCCACAAGTTCTGCGATCCACAGATACTGTTTTTTCCCTGCCTGCTGTTCTTTTGCCTTTTTTCTGGTGATAAGCCAGATGAGAAAACCAACTGCCATGACCGCTGCTCCCACAGCCATTTTCTGTCCGTGGTAGCGTACTCCTCCAAACTGGCATAAAAAATAGCCTTCGTATAAAATGTAAAAATAACCTGCTAATATCAGCACCGGACTGATTTTGTGTATGACTTTCATTTTCCTTTTCCCTCTTTTTTCAAAATGGATGTTACGGCTTTTCAGACCAGACTGTTTCGTCTTTCTGCTGCTTGCATTATATTGTTTTTGTGTGCATTTTTCAATCGTGAAAAGCGGGTTTGGATCATATTTTTCCACTCAGATCTGTCTGTATCTCTGTCAAGCGCAGATGATGACAAATTTTCCTCCATAAATTGCTAAATTTTTAACAATTTTTTTATTGATTTTATAACCGAGATATGTATAATTATGGTAGAGAAAGTTGGCAATTTGCTTATGTTTCCTGCATTTCACAATGTGGAACAGAGCGATCAGAAGTCCGGCTTCCAAAAAGATATGTATAGTCTGTTTTTACAGATTGATACCATATTACACACAGCGAAAGGAAAGAGGTAATTAAAAATGGCAAAAATTGATTTAAGCAAGTATGGCATTACCGGAACAACAGAAGTTGTTTACAATCCTTCTTATGAATTATTATTCGAAGAAGAAACAAAACCGGAACTTGAAGGTTACGAAAAAGGTCAGGTCAGCGAACTTGGCGCAGTAAACGTAATGACAGGTATCTATACAGGACGTTCTCCAAAAGACAAATACATCGTTATGGATGAGAACTCAAAAGACACTGTATGGTGGACTTCTGACGAATACAAAAACGACAACCACCCAGCTACAGAAGAAGCCTGGAAATCTGTAAAAGATTTAGCGATCAAAGAACTTTCCAACAAGAGACTTTTTGTTGTAGATGCATTCTGCGGTGCTAACAAAGATACACGTATGGCAATCCGTTTCATCGTTGAAGTTGCTTGGCAGGCTCACTTTGTAACAAACATGTTCATCAAACCAACAGCAGAAGAATTAGAGAACTTCGAGCCAGATTTCGTTGTTTACAATGCTTCTAAGGCAAAAGTTGCGAACTACAAAGAGTTAGGATTAAACTCTGAGACAGCAGTTATGTTCAACATCACAAGCCGCGAGCAGGTTATCGTTAACACATGGTACGGCGGAGAGATGAAGAAAGGTATGTTCTCTATGATGAACTACTTCTTACCATTAAAAGGTATGGCTTCTATGCACTGCTCAGCTAACACAGACTTAAATGGTGAGAACACAGCTATCTTCTTCGGACTTTCCGGAACAGGTAAAACTACACTTTCCACAGATCCAAAACGTCTCCTGATCGGTGATGACGAGCACGGCTGGGATGACAACGGTGTATTCAACTTCGAGGGAGGATGCTACGCAAAAGTTATCAACCTTGATAAAGATTCCGAACCAGATATCTACAATGCAATCAAACGTGACGCACTCTTAGAGAACGTTACATTAGATGAGAATGGTAAGATTGATTTCGCTGATAAGAGCGTAACAGAGAACACACGTGTATCTTACCCGATCAACCATATCCAGAATATTGTACGTCCAATCTCTTCTGCACCAGCTGCTAAGAACGTTATCTTCTTATCCGCAGATGCATTTGGCGTACTTCCTCCAGTATCTGTTCTTACACCAGAACAGACACAGTACTACTTCTTATCTGGATTCACAGCAAAACTTGCTGGTACAGAGCGTGGTATTACAGAGCCAACACCTACCTTCTCTGCATGCTTCGGACAGGCTTTCTTAGAGCTTCATCCAACAAAATATGCAGAAGAACTTGTAAAGAAAATGGAAAAGAGCGGAGCAAAAGCTTACCTCGTAAATACAGGATGGAACGGAACTGGAAAACGTATCTCCATCAAAGATACACGTGGTATCATCGATGCTATCTTAAACGGAGACATCAAGACAGCTCCTACAAAGACAATCCCATACTTCAACTTTGAAGTTCCTACAGAGCTTCTAGGCGTTGATCCAGCGATCCTTGATCCTCGTGATACTTACGCTGACGCTTCTGAGTGGGAAGTAAAAGCAAAAGACTTAGCTGCAAGATTCGTTAAAAACTTCGCAAAATACGAAGGAAACGAAGCTGGTAAAGCATTAGTTGCTGCTGGTCCTCAGGCTTAATGATCTGTTAATATCCATTAATTTGTTTTTTAGCTTAAAAGAAACCGGATGTCACATTGCATCCGGTTTCTTTATTACACATATTTGGAGTTCTATCATGTTAAAGAAGTTCATTAAATACGTCTCTCAAAATATGCTTGGTATGGTAGGTATGTCTGTTTATATTCTTGCAGACACCTACTTTATTTCTGTAGCGGTGGGTGCCGACGGTATCACTGCCTTAAATCTGGTTCTGCCAATTTATAATATTATTTTTGCGATCGGTGCGATGATGGGCGTTGGTTCTGCGATCCGTTTTGTTGTGGAACGCAATAAAAAAAGCCCGGATGCAGATGGATATTTTTTCCATGCACTTGTGTGGGCTTTTATCATCAGTCTGTTTTTTATTTTTGTCGGTCTGTTTCTTCCGGATAAATTGATCGCACTGTTAGGCGGTGATGCCCAAATCGTTGCCACCGGGAAAAATTATACAAGAATTTTTATGTGCTTTGCTCCCTTTTTTATGTGGAACTACATTTGTAATGCTTTTGTGCGAAATGATGGAAATCCTTCCATTGCGATGTCCGCAACTTTATTCAGCAGTCTGTTCAACATCGTGTTTGACTATATCCTGATGTTTCCACTGGGGCTTTCCATGGAGGGTGCTGCACTTGCAACTGCCCTCTCCCCGGTCATAGGCATTGCGATCTGCTGTATCCATTTTCAATCAAAAAAGAGTACGATCCGCCTGAAACCGATCCTGCCTTCCTTCCGCAGACTGCTCTACTGCTGTCAGGTCGGCGTTTCCTCTTTCGTCGGTGAGATTTCTTCCGGGGTTATCACGGTCGTCTTTAATATGCTGATCCTCGGTCTTGCAGGAAACACCGGAGTTGCCGCCTACGGCGTCGTTGCCAACACCTCATTGGTCGCAGTTGCCCTCTTTAACGGCATTGCGCAAGGCTCGCAGCCGCTCATCAGTGAATCTTACAGCAAGGGAAATCACAAGAATGTAACCACCTATCTGAAAATGGCCGTCACGACCACGATCGGCGTTGCCATCCTTCTGGTGGTCTGCATTTACCTTTATGCCCCTGTGATCACCGCTGTATTTAACGGAGAGGGAAATCAGGTGCTTGCCTCCTACGCAGAAAACGGTTTAAGGTTATATTTCATTGGATTTCTCTTTGCCGGAATGAATATTGTTGGAACTGCCATTTTAAGCTCGATAGAATCTGCAAAATATGCATTTTTTGCATCCATCTCACGCGGATTTATTGCGATCATCATTTTTGCATTCGTGCTGTCTGCACTGCTTGGATTAAATGGTGTATGGCTCGCTTTTCCTGCTGCGGAGTTTGTGACGATGTTAATTACGTTGTATGGGCTGGTGAAGGCGATACGAAAATGTAACTATTCAGAGCCAAGGCAATTTTCATAATTTGCGGATCATGCTTGCATGAATGAGCATAATTTTGAAAATTTCTTTGGCGAAGTAACCACAATGAGCAAATAACAAGCATGCTTGTTATTCAAGGAAAGCATCGAAGATGCGGTTTTGCGAATGGGGTGCTGAATAGTTACATGAGAAAGTTATTATAACGCCTTCTTAATCGCTTCCATCAGCTGCTCATAAGTTTCGTAGGCCTCTAATTCAGGATTATCCTTTTTGATCTGTTCGGTGCTCTTAAATAAGAATCCGGCTTTACTTGCCTTGATCATTCCAAGATCGTTATGGCTGTCTCCGCTTGCGATCGTCTCAAATCCAATCGACTGGAGTGCTTTTACTGTTGAATACTTGGAATTTTCTACTCTCATCCTGTAACCTGTAATCTCGCCGTTTTCTGCCACTTCCAGTGAATTGCAGAAAATAGTCGGCCATCCCAGCTTTTTCATAAGTGGTGCTGCAAACTGTGTAAATGTATCACTGATGATGATCACCTGTGTCATGCTGCGCAGTTCATCTAAAAACTCTTTTGCCCCCGGCATCGGATCGATCTTTGCGATTGTTTCCTGAATTTCTTTCAGTCCAAGACCATGTTCTTTTAAAATTCCAAGTCTCCATTTCATCAGTTTATCATAATCCGGCTCATCCCTTGTCGTTTTCTTTAACTCCGGGATTCCTGTCTCTTCTGCAAATGCAACCCAGATTTCAGGTACTAAAACGCCCTCCAGATCCAGACATACGATATTCATATCCATTTTTTTCCCTCCTCAAAGCTCCATCGTGTCATTGAAAAACAGTATATTGTCATTCTATTATATTTCGTGCTGCACTTCAAGAAGTGATTGTAACAAAGGTGCAAATTGCAATATCGCAAAGTCTTGCAATTTCTTCATCACTGCAGCTTGTATTTTTTGATTGTCAATGGAAGCTATATGCGTCATAAGATTCCATAAGTATTTGAGCTGCCTCTTCGTCACTCGCATTTACGATATCACTGACGTCCTTCCATTGGAAATGTGCCTGGTGTTCTGCTGCATTTTGTGCATCATAATAGGCTGCCGCATAAGCATAATACTCTTCCTCTGTCAGTTCTGCCCCGGTATAGTCCTTATAGCTGACTGTCGCTGCATAATCCGGACCATCATATGTTTCGTATTCGACTGCCAGTTTTGTTTCTGTTACAACATCATCAACGATTGCAAGCGAACTGACCCGGTATACATAACTGCTCGGTGACTCCTTCATGAGATCGTACACAATATAATTATAGCATCCTTTTCCATTTATGATATTAGAGTATACCGTCACATCACTTTCATCCGATACCGAATCCATAAGATCCGGCTGGGATTCATATTCTGAAAAAGTTGTATCCAGTTCTTTTAGTTTTCCATCCTTATCTACTTTGTAAAAACTGGTATAAGAAAAAATTCCCGTGCCGCCACAATGCGAAACCAAAAGTTCCACTTGTCCATCCATATCCAGATCTGCCAGCGTGAATTTATATTGTTCATTGGCAAAATCAATGTCAGTTGCCCACTTGTCCCTGTTTTGTGCAAATACCTCAATCTGCTTTTGGATGTCCATAGTGGCACCTGATATGCTGTCCAAATACTCTGCATAGTCTGTCCATACACCTTCCATATCAGAAAGCTTTTCTGTCAGATGCTGCTTACCGAGAAATTCTTCAAAAAAAGTATCCCTATAAAAAGGCGTGCCATTTTCTGTTTTCGCTTCGACTTTGTAGCTTTCCAGATTTGGATAATCCAGATACATCATATTGTCCGGATTTTCCTGTAAAAATATAACCGGCATATTCCACGAATCTCCGTCATTACAGTATTGGAGTAGCAGCAAAATATCCTTTTTCCCATCCATATTCACATCTGAAAACTTTACGCCACTGACCTGCCCAAATGAATCCGATATTGCTGCCGTTATTTCCGGAAACTCATACATAATTTTATCGTTTTTCATCAATAAGAATTCCGGCTTATTTGAATTATCTTCTGGTGCAACTGATGTAAATGTTACCATTCCCCAGTCATCCAGCTGAATCTCAAATGTCTGATCCTCAATCACTCTCTGCTTGAGGCTTTGCATGTTCTGTCCCGGTGTCTCTGTAACCGCTTCCTGCCCACCGGACAATTCTTTTAACACTTCCGTTGATGCTTCTTTTGCATCCTTTGCTTCCTGCTTACAGCCTGCAAGAACAAATGATACTATTATGAGTCCGAATATGATGTTCTTTTTCATCTGACTGCCCCACCTTTTATCGTTTCTCGGTATCTATAACGTCATCTGACTCCTCTTCTCTTATTTTATCATACCTAATTCTTCTATGCATCTTTTTCTGTTTTTTCTTCCATTTTGTATCCGATTCGAAAACCTACACATATTCTGCATTAGTATGATAAACTATCACTATAAAAAGCCATTCGGTGAAGAATAAGCTTCGCCTTGGATGGGATACAAAATTTAATGAGGGGGCATCCATGCAAAAAGAGAACAGAAAATACTATGAAGCCTATGAAGATCGATATAAAACCGCTCATGAAAAGGGTGTCAGTTGGGAGCAAATGAAAAATACTCCAATCGTTATGGATATTATTAATCGATATCACCTTCATCCTGAGCAGTCATTACTGGAAATTGGGTGTGGTGAAGGCAGAGACTCCGCCACCGTTTTAGAAAATGGCTTTCACCTTATGGCAACCGATATATCGCCTGAAGCAATAGACTATTGTAAGAAAAAAATGCCTGATTTTGAATCAAAATTCATGGTTTTGGATTGTTTATCAAGTTATTTGAATGAAAAGTTTGATTTTATTTATTCAATTGCGGTTGTTCATATGTTCGTTTTAGATGAAGACAGGAACGGGTTTTATCAATTCATTCGTAGCCATTTGAAATCAGATGGAATTGCTCTTATTTGTTCAATGGGAGACGGAAATTATGAAATGCAAAGCGATATCAGCAACGCTTTTGAGATTCAGGAAAGAGAACATGAATCTGGAAAAATGATGGTTGCGGGAACATCTTGCAGGATGGTTTCATTCAGTACTTTTGAGAACGAGCTGCTGAGAAACGGACTGAAAATCATTGAAAAAGGCATCACAAGTGCGATGCCAAATTTCAATAGCTTAATGTATGCTGTAGTTCAGTAGAGAGCCTATCGAAAAGCAGCAGCCAAACTGACGGAACTCAAAATCAGCTATATTACGCTAATTCTCGTATTCCGAGAGTGGTTCTAAGTCTATTGGATGGTGTTCTCACTACCGAAATCTTAGAATAAAGACACAGAAAGCAAACCATCCATCCAAATGATATTGACCGCAACGAAAAAGTAGTTTCACTTCGATACATTCCCAAGGATGAAACCATTCTCCCCATCATCATTTGCACAGAAGATGATTTGCAGGAAGCCCGGCAAACCGCTGCTGTCCGTCATGTGATTTTTGGAGCAGCGTATTGCATTGAATGCCTTGCTGTGGTGTTGATCTATTTCAAAAAAAGAGCCAAGTAAAAAGGCATAGCCCACATTAAATGCCGTGTGGAATCTCCGGTTGCATAAAAATTAACTTGACTATTATTGCAGATATATTTTTATAAATCTTTTCTCTTGCGGAACAGATATTCATCAAGCTGCTTTTTGATATCTTCCGGTATCTCTCTTGCAACCGGGCAGACTGCTGCATTTGCAAAACGGTTTGTAAATATTGCAAGGAAATCAATGTCTCTCTGCAGCTGTTCCATTGACATCACGTCTTTCAGATCATAGCGGCAATGGATTGGTGCAACATTTCCACCTGCAATCCGAGCAAATGAAACTGCAGGAATGCCTTTGTCTGCAAACGGCGTGGAATCACTGGAATAAACGCCTGTTTTGGATGCGACCGGAAAACCAACTTCCGCTGCCATATAGCTGATGTAATGAGAAAGCTTCTCTTCTGCGGAAACACATGCGATAAATTTACCCATGTAAGTACCGATCATATCCAGATTGATGATCAATACGATTTTTTCCAGTTCGGCTTCGTGATCTCTGACATATGCTTTAGAACCAAGCAGACCACGCTCCTCGCTTCCACAGAACATGAAACGCAGTCCGTAATTTAATTCTTTTTCCTTCATCTGCTCCATGATTCCAAGAAGACCTGCGCAGCCACTCATATTGTCATATGCACCATGGGAAAGTGACGTTGTATCATAGTGTGCACTTAATACGATCCATTCGTCTCTTTTTCCCGGAAGCTCAGCAATCACATTGTGGGATTCTCCGTCATATTCTTTCTGCTCAATTTCTAATTTTATCTGCTTTGCACCATTTTTCACGAGTTTTACCGCCTCGCTGGTATGCAGCATTGCACAGAGCACCTTCCGCTCCTCGCCGACAACTGCCTCACGAAGATCTCGCTGATCAATATCCGTCTGCGGATAATACATATTGCCATACTGGAAAAGAATGGCTTTTGCCCCTGCTTTCATCAGATCCTGATAGGTAAAAAATCCAATGCCCTGCGTATCCATGAGAACGATTTTATCCTTCGCACCTGCGATAGAAACTGCATCCGTTCCCGGCATATAGTATAATTCTCCTTCCACACTTCCGCTTCCGCAGCAGGTAAATGCCTTGCATGATAGTTCTTCCCCGTCTGCATATAAATGAGCATCTTCGATTTCGCCCATTGCGACACGGAATCCTTCCAGTCTTGCTGTAACCCCTGCCTTTTCACACTGCATTTTCAAATATTCTGCAACCTGTAACTCTTCTTTTGTTCCGCTTGCATGCACGAAATCCGTATTGTCAAAAATCTGTTGTAAATTCATTGCTCTCTCCAAATCACTTGTATTATAAATATTTTCGTGTTCTGCTAACATTCATCTGTTTCCATCAGATTTATCCTTGTAAAAAATTTTGTCTCATTTTCATGATGAATATATGCTCCGTTTTTCATCTGAACACGAAGGCTTGCCGGATTATCCTTATTTACAGACATATAAACTTCGTGAATAGACCTCTGTCCGGCTTTCTCAAGCGTCAGCTTCAATCCCTTAGTTGCATAACCTCTTCCTCTGTATTTTTCTGATATGCAATAACCTATATGTCCAGGTCCTTCTCTGAGAAAATCATTGAGACAATGTCTTAAACTAAATACTCCCACATATACATCTTCATCAACAAGCACGTATGTAGTATCCGGAACAAATCCTTCCGGCAGCTCCTTTCCTAATGACCAGTTTCTCTTTTTCTCGATCCATTCAAGAAACTGTTCATAGTTATAGCCATATACGCTATTCATATATCCGTTTTCATTTTCCGAAAAAGTCATATAAAGCTCATATGTTTTTCGATAGTCAGAATCCTGTACTCTTATTAATTCCATGGACAATCCCTCCTTGTGTTTGTTCTGTCGGGCTTATTGAAGATTATATCACTCATATCTCGTCTGCCCTCTTGAAATTATTATTCAAAAGTATAATCATGGTATTTCTTCATGTCAATTGAAAATCATTTGATTTTTCATATATGCTCCAATCAGCTCTTATTTCCATGCAAAAAAGAGAAAATGGGCTGCCACAAAATGTGGCAACCCATTTTCTCTCTTTATATTCGTTGTGATCAGATTGTTCCTGTCACAGTTAAGGTTCCTGTTCCCGGTGTTACGATCCAGCTGCCGGTTGCCGGATCCTGCGTATAGGCTGCTGCAGGCACTGTGATCCTTCCGGCTGTTGTTGCAAATAATCCGGTTGCTTCGTTGTATGTGTAATCTGTTCCGGCCGCAAGTGCTGTTCCATTATAGCTTACCGCTATGTTGGAAAGAATCGGATCGAACGTATCGATGATCTCTGCTGCTGTGGCTGCATCCGCTGCGGTATTTCCGGTGTTCTGAATGAGGAACGTGTAGGTCAGTGTTCCATTTTCCGTTACCGGAACCGGGCTGATCGATTTCGTGATATTTAATAGCGGCTCATTATCTGTTACCACTGTCTCTGTCACCTCGATCGGTGTAATGCCTCCGCCTGTGATCGTTGCCGTATTTACAATATTTCCGGTTGCAGCAAGTGGTGCATACGGATTCACTTCTGCTTCGTATACGATCACTGCATTGCCGCCTGCCGGTACTGTGATCCCGTTTATCACAAGTGGCGGTCCGGCTGTTGCTGCAGGTGCCGGCTGCAATACACCATTGATATAATACTTCGCTGTTCCTTCCATATAATCCAGTGGAACAAGAGATGTTGTATTATAAGAATAAGCTCCCAGATTGTCTGTAATGGTAAGTCCTGTATAAGCTAACGTTCCTGCATTTACAATACTGATCACATAGGTGATCGTATCGTTTTGTCTGTAAGTGTTCCGCACTGCCTCCTTTGCAGCGGATAAAACTTCCAGAATCTCACCGACTGCTATATTTGAATTGGCAATGGATCTTCCATAACGCAATTGTGCCTGGTTTGTAAAACGTGCCATATATTTTTCCTTTCCTGTTTTTTTATTACCCCTGCTAAGCAATGTGCTATATTCAGGTACACTTTAATATATGACAGTTTTTTTTAATCGTTTCTCTTAACCATGCTGCTTGATATTTTTTCATTAAAATTCAGGTGCCCAAAAGTCTATTTCCTGATTTTTGACACCTGACTCTTATTAATTAAAACTGTATGCATTATACACTTCTGTAAGCATTCGAATTGCCTCTTCGTCACTCGCATTTACGATATCACTGACGTCCTTCCATTGGAAATGTGCCTGGTGTTCTGCTGCATTTTGTGCATCATAATAGGCTGCCGCATAAGCATAATACTCTTCCTCTGTCAGTTCTGCCCCGGTATAGTCCTTATAGCTGACTGTCGCTGCATAATCCGGACCATCATATGTTTCGTATTCGACTGCCAGTTTTGTTTCTGTTACAACATCATCAACGATTGCAAGCGAACTGACCCGGTATACATAACTGCTCGGTGACTCCTTCATGAGATCGTACACAATATAATTATAGCATCCTTTTCCATTTATGATATTAGAGTATACCGTCACATCACTTTCATCCGATACCGAATCCATAAGATCCGGCTGGGATTCATATTCTGAAAAAGTTGTATCCAGTTCTTTTAGTTTTCCATCCTTATCTACTTTGTAAAAACTGGTATAAGAAAAAATTCCCGTGCCGCCACAATGCGAAACCAAAAGTTCCACTTGTCCATCCATATCCAGATCTGCCAGCGTGAATTTATATTGTTCATTGGCAAAATCAATGTCAGTTGCCCACTTGTCCCTGTTTTGTGCAAATACCTCAATCTGCTTTTGGATGTCCATAGTGGCACCTGATATGCTGTCCAAATACTCTGCATAGTCTGTCCATACACCTTCCATATCAGAAAGCTTTTCTGTCAGATGCTGCTTACCGAGAAATTCTTCAAAAAAAGTATCCCTATAAAAAGGCGTGCCATTTTCTGTTTTCGCTTCGACTTTGTAGCTTTCCAGATTTGGATAATCCAGATACATCATATTGTCCGGATTTTCCTGTAAAAATATAACCGGCATATTCCACGAATCTCCATCATTACAGTATTGGAGTAGCAGCAAAACATCCTTTTTCCCATCCATATTCACATCTGAAAACTTTACACCACCTCCAAAGAATTTTTGCATTTTTTTATGCAACAGGAACTGAACTATGTTCCCTATGCAATAAAAAACGTCCCTGACAGAAATATACTCTCTGTCAAGGACGAATAGAAATTCTTATCCGCGGTGCCACCTTGATTCTCAGCATCACAGGCTCTCTGTAAAGGCATTATTGCCGTTATCTCCGCTTCAACGGTTTAACGTATTAACTTTGTCCCCTAATGTATCACACTTGCATTGTGCTGTCAATAGGGCAAATTTAATCTTTCCGATTCACGATCTTGTAGTATTCTCTCGAAGTGATCTTGTATACAATCGTATAGATCACAAGGAAGATCATGCTCACGATTGCGATCGCCATGTTAAAGGTAAAGGTATCCACGATCAGTATCATCCGTAAAAACAGTCTGACCACGCTGCTTGCCACGATCATATGCATAATCGCTGCTGCGACCGGAAGATAAAATAATAACATAACCTGCGTCCGGATGGATTCTTTTGCTTCTTTTTCAGTCAGACCGACATTGGAAAGGATCTGGAATCGTTTCTGGTCTTCGTATCCTTCCGACATCTGTTTGTAGTAAATGATCATAACCGTTGCCATGAGAAAGAGTGCTGCCAGAAACATTCCTACAAAAAAGATTCCACCATAGATACTATAAAAAGCGCTCATCTCCTCTGATTTAAAACGAATTGCTTCACGGTTTAATCCCCCCAGTTCCATCAAAGCTCTGACCGTTTCCATCTGTTCTTCTGTCAGAGCTTTTTCTAACTGGTATCCGATGAAAACTTCATACTCATCCGGATTCACTCTCTGTCCGGCTTCCGCCATCAGAGCACAGATCTGCTCATTATCCGGAAAGACAAGAATTTCACGTTCGAAAATTGACATGGTTGAATCAATGATATAGCGGATTGCAGAATACTCTGCCTCTCCTGCTACTGTATACTCTTTTCCCATAAAATTCAGGTTATCACCTTTTTTCCATTCATTTCCTGAACTGTAGATGAGTATTTCGTCATCCTTAAGTGTCAGATTCATATCGGCATATTCGTTATAATCAGCAGCAGACAACAGATACGTAACGATATCGGAGGCTATGTCACTGTCGAATGTATCCGGGTCTGCAATCTTTTGTTTTCCATCTTTTTCCGTGACCATGATATTCCGGTACTGTCTATAAATCTGGTCGGTAGTCACAATCCCTTCCTGCTGCAACACTTTATTCATAGTAACAAAATCATCCATGCCTTTTCCTGCCTCTGACACAGTTTCTGCCACTTTAATATCTGTCGGATATCTGTCATCTATATTTTTTCCGATAAGCATCATCAGTGAAAAGCCACAGGTCAGCAACAGGATCACACCTGTAGAAAGTACACAGATGGACGCCAGTCCTGCTGCATTATGTTTCATCCGGAACATCAGATTCGATACACTGATAAAATTCTTTGTTTTATAGTAAAACTTCGGATTCTTTTTCATGCACTTCAGGACAAAAATACTTCCGGCTGTAAAAAGACAATAGGTTGCGATCACAACAAGCAGAATGCTGACAAATAATATGTTGACCGCACCCCCGATTGACTTAGCAGACAGTGCCAGCTTATATCCCGCAGTCAGTGTTATGATTCCAAGAATAAATATAGGAACTTTCACTTTCGGTTCTTTTTCCCCTGTTCTGTCACTCTGCAGCAGTGCGATCGGTTTTCCAACCCGGATGGAAGCCACATTATAAATCAGACTGACTGCAAAAAGGATAACAAATAAAACCAATGTACTTTTCAGTGCTTCCACTGAGAAAAACAGTCCGTTTACCGGTGGCTGATTAATGATCTTATAGAGAATGAGAAGCATTAATTTGTTCAGAAAAGTCCCCATCATAATTCCTGTGACAATGCTGATCAAAGCATTAATGAGGCTCTCCGCAGCTAAAATATAGGTAATATTCTTTTTGGACATTCCAAGAACTCCATAAAGCCCCATCTCCTTTTTTCTCGACCTTATCATAAACTGATTTGTATAAAAAAGAAAAACTGCCGCAAAGACTGCTACGATCTGACCGCTGATTTCCAGTAAAATCGAGATGAGCTGTGCACCATAAAACGCTTCCACTCCATCTTTATAAATGTATGGACAATGTGCAAGTGACTGCAAAATATAATAAATCATGACAGTCATCGTTCCTGCAAGCAGATATGGGATCAGTGTCTTTTTATTTTTCTGCATTCCACTGAACACAAATTTTGTCAGAAGCTTATGATTCACTGTCCTCTCCTCCTCTCATCAGAACGGTCACTGCGTCACAGATCTTATCTAACAGTGCACTTCTTGTCATATCACCGCGGTAAATCTGATGGAATACTTCACCATCCTTAATGAACATGACACGGTCGGCATAGCTTGCCGCCACATTGCTGTGTGTTACCATAAGAATCGTCTGACCTGTCTGGTTAATCTCACGAAGCTGCTTTAACAGGTTGGTCGCCGCCTTGGAATCTAATGCCCCGGTCGGTTCATCTGCCAAAAGGATCCTTGGATTTGTGATCAAAGCCCTTGCGATCGCAGTTCTCTGTTTCTGCCCACCGGACACCTCATAAGGATATTTCTTCAAAAGCCCCACAATTCCAAGCTGCCCGGCAGCCTTTTCCACTTTTGCATCCATTTTCTTGTAATCCTCTCCTGCCAGCACCAGCGGCAGTTTGATATTATCTTCGATGGAAAAATTATCCAGGAGATTAAAATCCTGAAAGATGAATCCGAGATTGCTTCTTCTGAAAATCGCACGCTCATTGTCCTTTAATGTGGTGAAATCTTTTCCATCCACCAGCACTTTTCCGGCGGTCGGTGTATCAAGGCTTGCAAGGATATTTAAGAGCGTTGTCTTCCCGCTTCCTGATTCTCCCATGATCGCTACAAATTCTCCCGGCTCCACACTGAAATGCACATCTCTTAATGCGGTGACTGCTTCCCCGCCCATACGTGTTTTATATACTTTTTTGATATGATTGACTTCTAAGATTGACATATAATCCTCCTTGTTTGCGAAGCAAATGCGACTGTCTTTACAGGAGCAGAGGTTTTGCCTCCTTGTTTGTAAGACTATCATAGCAAAAAAGGAAATGTAGTGCCCTTTCTTTGGCTTACATTTCCTTGTCGTAATCTTACATTTTTGTAAGAAAAGTGTTATTTTCCCTGTTCTTCGTAATATCTGTCAGCTATATATTCCGCTGACTCAGCCCATAAACCGTTTTCTGTCTCCTGTAGTGTCTTATATGTCTCCGATTTATAAAAAAGCAATACTGCTTCTTCAAAAGCAATATGAAAATGTTCCTGTAGTAATTTCACCACATCTCTAATCTGTATACATATATTCATCGTAATATCTTTTCCATTAAAACTATATATCTTTTCTGGCATAAGAAACCCTCCTAACTAATTTCACATATTGCAATGCCTTTTCTGTATGAAACGATACCTGATTATTTACCTTATTATAGCGAAGTCTTTCCACCGCCTCTTCCGCTGTAAGTATATTCGCCATATATAATTGCACTGTTTCCATGGTATTGTCATCCGCCACTGGTCCAATTACAACATCATAATCATGCTGCAAACCGCCTTTACTTCTATTTTTCTTAATAAATTCTAGCCATTCGTCATTTAACCTGTCAAAACGCTTCACTTTTAGTGCAGGCACTTCCTCAAATAAAAATTCATATACATAATAATCGTTCTGTTTTTCTCGTAATGAAAGCCTGTATGCCCATTCCTTTGACTGTGATTGCAGTATCGTTGTATAAAATCCCTTTCCAAAATCACGTCGGTTATGCGATTTATTGAGATTAATTTTCTCAAATTCAGAACAAGTACCATGATATACTACCAATTCCCTTGAAGCATCTACTATTACGTTTTCTACAAACTCCATAACCTCTTCAAAACTAACTTGATGTAGATACTCATGCTGAATCAGCATCTTTTCAAAAACTTGATTTTTTTGAAATAATTCTACAACTTTATTACCAGAAAGGTTATATTTACCTGCATATGCTTCCATCACTTCAATAGAAAGCATCTCACAATCTGTCTGTGCACTCATTTGAAATCCCCCATTTTTACTTGCTTTCTCCTAGTATAACATACCCTAATATTAAATTTCCATATTGATTCAATTATCATTTTTCAGGATTTTACATGTTCACAAGATCCCTCTGCTGCACTTTCTCCAACTGCAAAGTAAGTATCACCGTCGTTCCTTCTCCCTCTTCCGAAACCACCCGGATTTCATGTCCGAGCTTCTCACACACGCCTTTGCACAGATAAAGTCCAAGACCGCTCGCCTTCTTATCCATCCTGCCATTATATCCGGTAAAACCTTTTTCAAAAATTCTCGGCAGATCTTCCCTCTTAATGCCGATACCGGTGTCCTTCACAAATATCTGCAAACCATTTTCTGTCTCCTCTGCCGAAATTTTCACACTTCCCTGCTTTGTGTATTTTAACGCATTCGACAAAATCTGTTCCAGCACAAAACAAAACCATTTCTCATCCGTGAGCACTGTATAATCCAAATGTTCCAGCTGAATGGAAATATGATTGTAGATAAAAATTGCTGCATATTTTTTTACTACCTGCCGAACTAATTGTTCCAGTGAATTTCGCTCAAGCACAAGATCATTGCTCATCTCTTCAAAGCGGAGATAATTCAATGCCATCTCCACATAACTCTCTATTTTAAATAATTCCTGTCGGCATACTGCCGCATCCTGCTTTTCTCCCTGCAAAAGAAGATTCAAAGCCGCGATCGGTGTCTTGATCTGATGTGCCCACAATGCAAAAAAGTCCTGCTTTTCCTGTAATTCTTCCCATTGTCTGCTCTCTTTTGAATTGCTTTCCTGCTTTTCTTTGCTTTCTTTTTCATATTGCTCTGTTCTCTTCCGGAATCCCCGGTACTGCATACACAAAGTGGTCACCCAGAGTATCAGAAATATACTTGTTAAATAAAAGGCATATTCTGCCGGAAGCTGATATAAATTGGATACTATAAACATTAGGAGCAGGAAAACAGGAGCCATCAATAATAAGCCTATATTTTCTGACAAAAATTTTCTATGTAAAATTTTCCCTGTTTCTTTTTGCATCTGCATATTATGGTTCATCATCTAACTCCTGTATTTTTATACTCCAACCAGATATCCAAGCCCACGCTTTGTTGTGATGAAATCATCCACTCCAGCGGCTTCCAGCTTTTTCCGTATCCTTGTGATGTTGACCGTCAGCGTATTATCATCCACAAATTCATCATTGCCCCAGAGACGTTCCATGATTTCTTCGCGGCTTACCACTTTTCCCTGTTTTTCCATTAACGTCTTTAAGATCAGAAATTCATTTTTTGTGAGGTCGATCTTCTCTCCACGGACTGCGACAGAAGTATCATTCAGATTCAGTACAACTTCTCCACATTCGATCGAGTGGCTTGTGAGTTTGCTTCCATAGCTTCTTCGAAGTACAGCCTGTAATTTTGCGGTCAGCACCTGTAAGTCAAATGGTTTTGCGATAAAATCGTCGCCGCCCATGTTCATTGCCATCACAATATTCATGTTATCGTCCGCAGAGGATAAGAAAACGATCGGTACTTTGGACGTTTTACGGATTTCCGCACACCAGTAAAATCCATTATAATACGGAAGTTTGATATCCATGATAATAATGTCCGGTTGAAAATCTTCCACTTCTTCTGTTATTTTTTCAAAATTGCCGGCACACTGTACCTGCATCTGCCATGTTGTAAGATGTGCCGCCACTGCCCTGGCAATGACAGCATCATCCTCCACAATAAATACTTTATTCATTTTCTTATCTCCGTTTTTTCAGTTGCTTTCTCCATTTGGAAATATCTTTCATCTTTGCTGCATGTCTGCTTTCTTCATGCAAAGACCGATACAGTTCGTATCTATCCCGCGATAATATTCCATCCGCAATCGCAGCCCTGATCGCACATCCCGGTTCTGTTTCATGTCTGCAGTCACTGAATTTACAGCAGGCTTCAAGCTCTGCGATATCAGAAAAAGTATCATCAATTCCCTGATCCATGTCGCACATTCCAAGTTCTCTCATACCAGGTGTATCAATGATTCTTGCACCATTTAAAAGCACGATCATCTGTCTGTGTGTTGTAGTATGTCGCCCTTTTGCGTCGCTGTCCCTGATTTCTGAAGTCTTCATCACATCTTCCTGTACCAGTGCATTCACTAAGGTTGACTTTCCAACACCTGATGATCCGAGTATAGCAATTGTTTTTCCGGGCTGCAAATATTTATTTAACTCATCCATTCCAATTCCGTACAGGGCACTCACACAATGAACTTTCACTTGTTCTGACAGATTCTCGATTTCACTTGCATACCTTCCCGGATTACTGCACAGATCTGCTTTCGTAAGAATGACTACAGGAATTGCATTTCCCTGAAGCGTCATAGAGACGTAGCGTGCGATACGGTTAAAGTTATAGTTGTCATTCAATGACGATACAATAAATACATAGTCCACATTGGCAACCATAACCTGCTCCTTCCCATTGTCCATGGAACGGTCTGCTGCATACGGCCGCTTCAGAACGCTTTTCCGTTCACATACCGATGTGATCAGCGAATCACCGTTTTCGTTTGGTAAAAATGCCACGTTATCACCAACTACCGGAAGTTCCTCATTTTCCTTGAAAAAGTTTCCCTTTAATTTTGCATGAATCATTTTGTTTTCAACTAAAATGTTGTAACTGTTCCTTTGTATTTCACAAACTGTTCCAAAATATTCTTTTTTTCCTGTTTTATTCTTTTCTGTTCTGTTGTTTTCTGCTTTCCCGCTCTCTATTTTTTTATTTTCTGTTGTAGGATCTGCATATTTTTTGCTCTGATTTGTCTTGCTCATTTCGTTTCTCCTTCATATAAACAATAAATTTTTAGTCTTTTGGGGAATATGATATTTTACAAGACTTGCAGATAAAAAGAAATAACCGTAGCAAAATAAGCCACGGTCAGATAGACATCTATGAATGATAAACTAATACTTGCAAACCGAGGTAAAAATATCATATTCTGTTTTCACATTCTCTCTGCTATTTACAATCATCATATTCTCTACCTCTCTTTCACTCGTATTTCTCTTTTCAAGCAAATGCACGCTTTACGAACATTCTATTGTCAAGAATATGGATATGGTAGCACTCCTCTTTTCTTCTGTCAAGAGTGTAACTACTGTGTTATGCGTTTATTTTTTTCTCTCAGCTCCACTTTGAACTATCCAGTCCCGATTTACCGTCTAAAAGATTTTTTGTTTCTTTCAGGCAAAATATTGTTGCTCTGTCAACAAATTCTTCTGCCATCTCTTTTTTTAAACTCCCTTTTCGGAAAAGTGTTCCCGCTGTTCATTTCCCCAATTTCAGTGTATATTCATACATTTTTAATTTTTCGAGCAATTTGAGCAACTGTATCTTAGATTTTGCCTACTGAATATTGAGAAAATTTAGGCTGAGAATTGAAAAAGGCTATCCCTTTATTGAGACAGCCTTTTGAATTTAATTTGACTTATCTATCGTTTATTCTCTCATTCAGATTCTTCTCTGTATTCAAAGACGAACCACTTTTCATTCATATAAATTTCTATTGTATCGTCTGCTCCATACTGATAACCAAATCCGCTTCCAAAATTAGACTGATTATCTTCTGTTGGTATTTCAGTTCCATCGACAGTTGATGTTATTTCTCCATCCATAGTGCCACAACGTGCATCCATGATGCTTTCTCTCCCTGTATCGTAGTATAATTTACCATCTATTCTTACCATCGGTATTCTATCCCACATGGCATTTGCTTCTGTCTGTTCTATCACGGTAATTTTATAAACCTCTCCTAATTGTGCAGGATATGATTCCATTATTTCTCCGTTATAGCTAATTTCTACGAAATCTCCAATTTGTAATTCAAGGTTCTCTTCGTTTGATATATAAAACTTATCTGCTGAATCAAGTTCCAAAGAACCATCTACCGGTTTTACTATTATTGAATCATGATTCGTTTCAATTACCGATGCCTGAAATGTTACCATTAGCGGTCTATTATCTGCCGAAGCAAGCATTTCAGTTATACAATTACCTAAAGCAGGCGTTGGTTTATAAATTCCTTGATATGGCTGTTCTACATATTCGATTCCTTTATCTACATAGTAAAAAAGAGTAGTTCCTGCCGCCCCATCACAATTTATATTGATCGTAATAGAATCTTTGTTGACCGGTGCATCATTGATTGATTGCTGACTGGTTGTTTCCATATCCATTAGCATAGATAAAAATTCATCAATAAACTCCGTAGCTTCACCTTCTGTGTTAGGTGATATAGCATATTTGTCACCGTCAGAGACACCAATCGATACAATATCCTCTCTGGCTGGCAATCTAATAGGATTCCCCTGTTCTTTTCTTCCACATGCACATAACATAATTGAAACAAAGTAGCAAAGACAAACAATACTGCATAATTTCTTTTTCATGGTCATAATCCTCCCCAAAATATATTTCGTATTATACGTTATCTAAGTGTATATTTCAATGTGTGAGAAATAGCCAGAACGTGTTTTTATGCATTGTGAATGCATGTTTATAGGCTCGTTTTCAGTGGGTACACAATTCCGAAAAGGGAGTTTTAAAAAAGAAACTCTCCTGCTCATCGATTGGGACAAATTGCTGTTTTACTTCTTCCACAAGCCCTGGCACATCAAGCTTTCTGTTTAGGTACAAACTCAATCTTAAGCATCATTCCCATTCCATCTGCTAATCTTTTCAGTAAATTTACAGAAGGATTTCTGGTTCCATTTTCAAGCTTACTAATATCAGCCTGATTAATTCCTGTACGCTCAGCAAGTTCCTTCTGTGTAAGATTTTGAGAAGTTCTTGCTTCTACAATAGCTCTTATAACATCCATTTCTGGCTGAATAGCTTCATATTCTTTTCTAAAATCTTCATTCTGTAACTGCTTAGCAAGCATATCATCAAATGTTCTCATCCTTCATTACCCTTTCTATAAAATCTTTTCTTCTATCTTTTGCAATCTGTATCTCTTCCTTTGGAGTCTTCTGTGTCTTCTTTACAAACCCAGTGGTCAATATAATTTTTCCCTCATAATAAAAAAATATAAAACTCTCGTGATATCACTTCCAAATTTACAACGCAATTCAAAAATTCCATCACCAATATGCTTACTATAAGGTTCTCTAATCATATTTCCCTTTTCCTGTAAAATCCCCAACAATCCAAATATCTTAGCACGCATCTTAGGATTAATCGAATCAAGAAATTCCTCTACTGGAACTTCTCCATTTTCCTTTTCCTATGCTATCAGTTTAAATTTTGTCATACAATCCTCTTTGTAATTATTGTATGGTATATATACCATATTGTCAATTATCTACTTACCCGATCAGCTTTGCAATCATTTACTGTATTCCTCTTCTGTCATATATTCCTTCATCATAATTGAATATATTGATTTTATATAAATTTTCCTTGATTTTTTATATAAAATCCTTTATGATTTTCTCAAGAAATGGGTTTTTTACCGTATGTATTACTTGTTAATAGCTAAGCGGGGTGCTCGTTTCTTTTTTTATATTTATAATATCATATAAATATTTCCTGCCATTTTTGTCATGCCGAACAATCATATATACATGAAAAACATTATATCTTTCTACTTCTCCATTTTCCGAATAAACTGATAGCCCAAATCTTGATTCGTAATGATACCATCCATTCGCTCCATCTATTTCATGTTTTAATTTTTTATTAGGTGTTACTTCCCCATTAAAGGCAATCTCAAGCATCTCCCCTAATCCTTGAGCAGCATTCGTATTCGCTTTAGTTCCTCTCAGGCTTTCCGTATCTTTAGAAAAAACAGGGCTTCCACCCCACAGAAAATCTGCAAGCGTGCAAGCCCTGTAAAATATACTACATAATGCTTCCCATCAACGTGGACATCACGATCATCACCAACGAAAACGTAAAGGAATTCACCGAAATAAGCGTAGCTCTCTGCTCCGATGGAATCATATCATTTAACAGGATGTCTGTGCTGACTTCCAGGAAATCATCCGCAAAAGAACCAGCAAAGCCACCAAGAATCATCAGATATGGATTGCCTGAAAACGTCATTCCAAACGCAAACAACACACCAATTCCGCTTAAAATAATATACTTTTTGTATTTCCAATTTGGAAAATATCCCACCACTTTTGCACCGAGTGCAGCTCCAAGTCCCATGACAAAAAGAGCCGGACCAAGCAATGCCTCGTTCAATCCCGCTAGTGGCAGCTTTGCCTGCAGGAAAAAAAGGACAAGTGTTGACACTGAACCGATCAATGCATTTACGATCATAATGCTTCTGGCTTTTCGATTGTTTTTCATGAAATGCCAGCTCTCTGTGATGACGTTTTGAAGTCTCTCTGAAATGCGGATGTTCTGAATGTTTTTCTGATCAGTTTCCTCTTCATTCATCCGTTCCTGCTTTTCTTCACTCATCTGCTTTTGTTTATGATCATCTGTCTGTGGATTGGTTGGTTCACCATCAGCACCAATGAAACCGGAAATTTCTCTTAAACTGCATGCAATCCCAAGTGCGATTATCCCAAAGAAAATGTCAATCGCATATGCCTTTTTGTACCCCAGCCACAATGCAACCCCTGCACAAAACGTTGCTGTGGAACTCGTGATCCGATATAACATCATTTCCGTGGAAGCATATTGGTTATATTTTTCTTCCTGCTTTACCGACTTTAAACTGTCATACGCCAAAGCTTCTATTGTTCCCGATTCCAGATTGTAACTGATCGCACTGAATGCAATCGCAAATGCCACCGTTCCAAAATTGTCGGATAAGATCATAGCCTGACAAGACAGCACACTGACCAGCTTCGAAAGTGCCAGTGTCCTTTTCCTTCCAAAAACATCTGCCACAACACCTGATGGAATCTCAAAACAACTGCTTGCGATATGAAAAATACTCTCCAGTATTCCAATCTGTAACAATGAAAACCCTCTGAGTGCAAGAAGCGCCACCCACGATGCTCCCGCAATCCGAAAATAGCTTACCGTAGTAAGTGTATACAATTTATTGATCTGTCTTTTTATATTAAAATTACACATAAAAAAATCTCCTTTTCAAAATAATATCTTTTCAATATTTTTGAACAGGAGATAGTGTTTTTTTCATATTTACATTCTTGATTTTAGAAACTGTTTACCTGAAAAAGAGCGCACTATCCCTGTAAACAGCTAATTTGTTGCCTTTTTGCAGGTGAAGATTCGTTGTTTTCCAGCGCATAGTCTGCTCTCCTTTCCTAGTATATTTGTTTTCCTCTGATATTTACATCTTTTGTATTATATACATGAATGGATGGACTTGTCAACTTCATGCAATATGCAAAGACTTCGTCAAAAAATCTACAATCTCTTTTTCATATTCATCTTTAATGATATTTTCTTTACTCTCTTCCATACTTCCATCAACAAAATACTTGCCGGTTTCTTTATTCATTGACAGCGAATCAAGCGGCCATCCTTCAAATCTTTTTGACGAGGCTTTATCGATCATCTCTTCATCTGACAATCTGTCCATCTGCATTGGAGTTCTGACATTTAATCCCGGCTGGCGCACATCATCCAATGCCAGCTCTTCAAAATAGAGTCCTGAATCATTGCAGATCACAACCTCAAAATACTGTCCATAAAACTTTGCTTTTGCGATCGCATTTTCTTCCGGTGTTGTTCCATTTTCTTCAGGTTCATCTGTAATCGCAAGATCCTTTAGAGTAACAAACTCTACATCATATCCTTTTAACAGATCCGAAAATCGTTTCACTTTTGAAGGATTTGTTGTGCCTAATAAAATTCTCATACTATTCATGCTCCTATATCCAAAGTATCTTCCATATACTTTCTAAAAGAATCGTTTCCGTCCCAAAAACCAAGGCGAATTCCATCAATCCCCCGTGTTAACAGGACATAATACTGATTTAAAATGTATAGCGTAAATTCAAATTGATTCATCGGATCTGTCATTTCTTCAACAGAAAACTTATTATTTGTATTATTATGGTTATCTGGAACTGCCTCAAGTTTTCCATCTTCATTCACTCTTATATCAGGTCCTATCATAACCCCAACCTGATTTAAGTCGATTCCCTGCACAGCAAATACCGAACCTATCTGATCCTCGGCATCTTCATCGCCAATATTAATCCAGTTCTCCTGCGTAGAGTTCCATCTTCTATTCAAGCCATCCTCATGGAAATGTGTGATTGATGGATCTTTGCCATGTGTACTACTCCATTTATCAGCCGTAGAACAACAAAACATTCCGGACAGTACTCTGTTAATATGTTCCGCATGGAAGTTTCTATCTTCCTCGATCCAATCAATCAGCTGATGCATAGGTTTTCCTGTAAAATATCCAAAATAAGCATCTTCGGATTTGTCCCTGAAAACATCTCTGTTAAAATCCGGATTATAATTAGTTAAGTCAGAAGCAAGCAGCCCTGTATCTTTATAAAGCAGATACTTGATACCATTTACATAATCATCAGAAGTATAACTTTTTCCTTTCGGTGCCTGAATTCTAAACTGCGTATGTAAAAACTTTTTCTCATAACCGGCCGTTAGCTGCTGAAACATCTCTCTTGTAATGTTTGCAGGTCTGATAGCCTGCAATACATCATACATGAGAATGATCTGCTTTCCCATCTTCTGAAGTATTTCAAGATGAGAATTGCAATCCTCAAAGCCCGGAATTTTATATACCTGTCCAAATGAAGGATGCTGCTTTCCATACTTTCTGGAAAGCTTATGCGCCTCATCTACAATAATGACATCATATCTTTCATTCCCGGTAATGATCTTTGTCGCAGTAGTAACAGAAAGATATCTGCTATTCATTCCATATATTTTAAAGATATTTTCTCCTGTCTTCTCCCAGTTTGGCTGTACAACAACACCTACCTTTGCCTCCGGTCTTTCTTTAAGTATACTGGCAACAAGATGTGTTAATAATACAGTCTTTCCAGTCCCGGCATCCCCGTTGATCACATAATTCCTGTCCGGATTATGAATGATTTCTGTTATCAGTTGTCCCTGTCCAGGCGTCAATTGCTTGATAGGACTATATTTCACCAACTCTTTTGTCCTTAATTCTTCAAGTGTAGATGAACTCACCCAGCCTCTTGACCATAACTCTTTCTCCCATAACGGAAGAATCACATCTGAAGCAACATTTTCTCTGCCAACATATTCATTTACACTGTTACCACCAGTTCTATTAATTACATCATCATGATCAAATGATACTGCTCCAGCCTTCTTTGAGTTATCGGCCATAAAATATGTGATCAGCTGGCTCTCCACATCATCCATGGCAGAACGATTAAAATACACCGAAAAGATTACTATTACTTTATTAAAATCAGCAGTACTAAACTTTTCTTCCATTCCATTGTAATGCTGCTTATGGCGTTCAATAAAGTGCATAGTCTGACCAATATATACTTTCTTTGACCTTGTTCCTCTGTATATATAAATAGCATTATTTAATTCTAATGCTCTCTTTTGATTATTGCTTAATTGGTCAACACCAACCAAATTACCATTGCTGACTGCCAACTCTACTATAGAGTATTTTGCCATTCGTACCTCTCCTTATAACTTATCGTATTTTGTCGAAACTCCTTTGGCTTTTTCAACAGGATATTTCTTTTCTGTAATATCCATTTTCTTATTCACTACATCAATGATATCAACACCAAGAACCTGCGCCATCTGCAGGCAATAATTTGTTACATCTGCAAGTTCCTCAAGAACATTATCCATATTATAATTAGTATCATTCCATTGGAAACATTCCAACAATTCACCTGCTTCAATCGAAATAGACTTTGCCAAATTAGATGGTGTATGGAACTGATCCCAATCCCTGTCTTCATTAAATTTCTTTATTCGTGCCGATAATTCTTCTAATCTTTCCATCGCTATTCCTCCAACAGACACACCTCTTTGAAATGTTTTTTTGTTTCTGCATCTTCAAACCATATGCACAAACCTTTTTTTGCTCTCGTAAGCATTACTCGATAAATGTTCAACAATAACTCCTGAGCATTTGTGTTATTGGTAATAGAATCCCTCAATTGCTCATCGTATCGGGTAACCTTATCAATATGACCCTCCCAATGATCTGTTCTCCATACAAGATCATCCCACCAAATAAATCCAACATAATCAAATCCCAACCCCTGTGCCGTATAAATACACCCAACTTTATCAATTGAATCCAAATACCAATCATACTGATTATACATCGGATTCCATTGCTTTTGAAATACTGGATTAATTTTGGGTATTTTAATATCTATTTCTGTAGGTTTCTTTTTACTTTTCCACTCCCAGCAATAAGAAGCATAATATTTTATACTTGTTGTTGTATTATGACAATTGTTCATCCATAACTCCATATCCTGAATATTGTCACACACAGTAACTTCAATCCCTAATCCAACATCATTTAGATATTCTTTCCCATAAAGTAGTCTATCTAATCTATCGACATAGCTTCCTAATCCAGATCGCTTTTGATACTCTAATGAAAATGCAGTAAATGTATAACCATTTCTCCTCGCAAAAGTTTTGAAATTATCCTTTGTACCAATTTCATTACCTCTCACCCGCTGCCTGTCATCTTGAAGAACAATTACAATCTGGGCAGAACTAATCGAATTATTAAATTTAGTTATTCTGTGTGCCTCATCAATTACCAATAAATCATACTGTCCCCTAATAGAATCTAAAAACACTGCTCGTATACCTGCCTGGTCATTGCATAACCCATCAAGTACCTGTTTGATTGTACGGCTCCTTGGCAATGTGTACTTACACTTGTAGTTGTTATTGGCGTTAGGATGCAGTCGCCAATACTCCGCTAAAATCCGAAATCCAACAATTGTCTTTCCCGTTCCGGCTGCACCAGCAATAACAATCATATGCTTTGTTCTCAGTTTACCCTCTGCCTGTTGTTTAAGTAACGGCATGATATAATCAAGTATTTTTGATTGGTCGTGCCATAATGGTATATTATCAGGAGATTCAGTAATTCTATTTATTATCTCCATATCCATTTCCGTAGTAACATAATCCCCCTCAATAAACAAGTTTCTAGCCAATTCATTATCCGTAAATGGAGAAAAAACAGACTTTAAATAATCAGCAAATACTTTTTCCTCTCCCTTTACAAACATCATAGAAATATCAATATCTGAATACCTATCCTGAATGAAAAAATTCTTTTCACCAAGTTCAAACTCATGCAAATACTGGCATCCAGAAACACTTAACTGTCCATTAACAACATTACTATGATTTCCAATCAATGCATCTGTGTACTCTTTAGTTTGATTTACTGGATGTCGCGAGAGATATGGATTTGTTGCGTTTACCTTTATTGCTGGAAACCCCTTGTTTGCATAATACTCTATTCCATCTCGACTCCACTGTTTAAGTTCAATCACAAGAACTCGATGTTTTCCATTATCATCATCACCAATAAGAGCTGCATCTATTCTTCCACCTGCTGGCAGCTCATACTCTGTTGCAATATACAGATTTCCCAACCCTGCTGATTGTATAACTTCTATCAATTTAGGTAAAGAAGCTCTCCAGGACTTTTTCTCCGCATCCGAATTATCATTATAGAAATTTTCCATTCTTTGCGCTATTTCATCACCTGATAATCCAAACAATTCTGAGACTTTTTCACAATAAATCATATCTGTACTCCCCTCTATCGTGGTAAAATCAAAGTCGGATTTTTCAACAGTGCGGCAATCACCGGGGCATATTTAGATATTCCATAATCCAACACTATAAATCGATCATGGAATATCCCACCAGTTTTCTGCATGGAAATTTTTACATTGGGATACTCTTTGCAGAAATCAGTAAATTCTATATTATGAAGCTTATTATTTCCAACATTGTCACTAAAAAGAATAATAGATACTCCTGACTGAGAATTCTTTAGATGAACCAGTGTTCTTAATCCAATATAATTATCAACGACATATATCGAGACCTTTGCCTGTCTATAAATTGACGCATATACTTCATCAGCGCTACTAAACTTCGCATTATACATGAGCCACTTTTCATCATCATCTGAAATGAAGCTATTCATCATATCAGCAAGCTCAGATTTTGTTACAACATCCTTCAATCCCTCCACAACATCGGAGATTTGCTTTTCAATGGATATCATATCTGAATTTATCTTGCTTATTTCAATTCTGTTATTGGCAGTCTCCATACTTAGCTGAAGTAGTTTGCGCTGCCCTATCAATTCTCTGTTTTCTAATATGTAATCTTTCATTTTTTTGAATGTTCTCACGAGGTCAATACTCTGCTTAACTGCAAGGTCACCTTTAAGTATCGTCATAAGCATGTATATACCTTGTTCAGTAAAAGCATTAGGCAAATATCTTGAACCGCCCCAACTTGAGGTCAAATTTTTTGACCTCAAGTTGTTAACCTCTTCCTTGGTAAGTTTAAATGCAAAATCTGATGCGAAACGCTCACTGTTATTTTTGACCTGTTGATTAAAAGCTTTGGTTGAATAACCATATATTTTAGCCAAATCAAAATCAAGCATTACCTTATAACCTCTTACTTCATAGGTTTTGGCCTTAATTAATTCCTCTGTTACTTTGACAATTTCTATTTCTTCTTTTTTATCTTCTTCCATGTATATTCCTTTCACTGACATTGTTTCTATAGTTTATTTTAGTGAAGTAGCAAATGGCAGCCACATTATTATAAGTACATTCAATCCTGCTTAGCTTCTAAACAGGTCGGATTCGATACGTTTAAATTCATATATCCTACGCAAACACTCTCATATCACTTACATCTGTTATCCAGACTAATTTCTCCAAATCAATAATCTGATCTGTAAAAATAGTATCAATTGCATCCGGGACTATCATTTTTACAAGTAAATCTGTATGAATTCTTAAGTCTATAGCATCTGAATGATAACCTAAAACATCAAATTCATAATCTTCTATCCCCTTCATATTCAAGTTTTGTATGCACCACTGAATATTTTCTACCGTGTTATATCTTGAAAAATCTCTATCCACCTCAGTATGTGAGAGATTAATTATACGTTCTTCTACTCGATCTGAATAATAAGAAAAGTAAGGAAGCTTTATATTTCCCATCTCATCAATATGGATTTCGTTCCATTGCTCACCCTCATCATCTTCAAGAACACTATAAAATATTCCTTTTCCAACTACAAATACTTCCAAAGTCATGGATCCATCGGATGTTATCGATGACAAATACTGAATATCCAATCCTAATTCCCGAATTTTATCTAAATCGAAACATTCTTTATTCTTAAGATAGTTAATCATTGACTTATAGTAACTATTATCATGATGACTATTCATAAAACGCTGTAATGCTTCATCAAATTCTTTCGGGATTTCATATTTCTCCACATATTGTTGCTCGGATTTGCATCCAGTTTTTATCTTCATCATATTCAAATATTCTTTTGCCATCATGAATTTAAGTGGCTGAAAGCTTATGATACTCGCAATCTCACTTCTCAGTGTTTCAACCTTTGTTACTTCTAACATACCCATTTTCTTGAAAAGTTCTTTGTCATCTGAAATCAATAAATTAAAATCAGTTTCTGCGATACATTTCCTACAACCAGGGATCTCAACAATCTTATCAGAATATTTCTTGCAAAATGCTTTCTCCGATATCTCCATCAACTTTGTAACATCCGATACAAGAAGATACATTTTCCCCTCATGAAATATTTTTGTCTTAAACATAATACTTTTCATTGCATCCCCCTATTCTGGCTTATCATCCTATTAGTATTAACTACTAGTTCTGTTCCTCCACAATACTCTCCATTGTTTCCAGTTTCTTCAATGCCTTCATATATGCCAACAATCTTTTATACTGTTCGTCCCCAAGGCTGTGAATCTGCTTCAATATCTTAATGTCCGACCTAGTGACTTCATAATCCATATCTGTATCTTTATATTCCGGATCAATTCCTTTTCCCGTTAAAAGCTGTTCCGGTGTAATATCCAATGCTTCACATATGGATAATAAACAGTCTGCTTTTGGATTTGTCTTTTTCTTTTTCCAGTCACTGATGTTGCTTGTTGCAATCCCGGTTCTTCTCGACAGTTCCAACTGGCTCATGTTCTTCTGCTCCATTATGTAAAAAATTCTTTCACTGATAATCATGTGTGTTTCTCCGCTATGCTATATCCGTATTTATAGATTTTATTTCCGTCTATACGGTCATTCTATTATGCCGCAGCATTTCTTTCAATAGGAATAATCATAACAGTTTTGTGAATAATTCTGTCTATTTCCATTACAAAATGATAATTAACTTTTTAGAAATAGTTGTTCTCAGATTTTCTACAAAATCAGAAAAAGCCCAAACCGCAAGGGTTTGAGCTCCATTTGTACATTCGTATTTTCTGCTTTTGGGTATAAAATCTCCGCTGTTAATATAGAATATTCGTTCGATTTTATCAAGTCTTACTTGCACTTTTTCTCTTTCTTCGGCAATTCTTCCCACATACTCTCAACCAATTCACACAGAAACTGCCGATTATCCACATCATCAACCAGAATCATTTTTTTCGCACCATCATACGGCGGTTCCATCTCAGCATCCGGCATCATTTTCACCGCCACCGGAACCGGCTTTACCAAAAGTCTGTCATCATATATTCCGCCAAAAACCTTTCCACGGTAATAAAGAATGAATTCTCCCATCATTGCCCGACTGCTGATCTCATCCAGTCCTGATAATTGTTCCAGAACAAAGTCTAGATATTCTTTTGTTGATGCCATGTTGTTTTCTCCTATCTGCTCACCAGCTTTAAAAATTTCTTATCATTCATCTGCTCATTCGTAACATACTCCCCATCGCAAAATAGCGCATAAGTCGTGATCGGCGTTGGTACATTCTGAGCATCCTTCCTACTTTCGATCTTCACAGCCTTGAATGGAATGCCATTCTTTTGAGCGGTTTCTTCCAAGATTGGTACATACTTTGCATTGAAAGGACATTGGTTTGTATAATAAAGAACATAGCCGCGCTCATTTATATGAGGGTGTTTTGCACATTTCTTGAACACCGGTGGCTCAGTTTTCTTTTCAAATGGCAGATACCATAGCTGGATTCCATTATCAGCCTCATCACAAGCTTCAAATCCTTTATATTTTAGAAACTTCGGATCGGCCAGAAATGGCTTTTTCCTTGCTGCCGCAAGAATACATAGGCCTTCCTTCCCCTTTTCTTTGCTGTCCTCAATACACTCGGAAAGTAAGTCACTTGAATATCCATGACCTTTGAAAGATCCGGACACCCACAAACAATTAATATACATATAACCAGGTGCTTCGATTGGATTCCATGCACACTCCGCAGGTATGTACTCAATAAAGCACTTGCCGCGTTCTACGCTCTTAAGAAACACAAGACCTTCATCAAATCTATCCGCAAGCCATGCCTTCTTTGATGATACCTGAATATCTTTATTGTTGGAAATGGCACAGCAAATGTGCTCCTTTTCAAGATTTTCTTTCGTAACTCTAATATATTCCATACCCTTAAGCCCTCTTTATCGGGTGCCTGATTACAGTCTTCAGCTTCTCCGGCGCTACCTTCCGCACATCACTCAGATAAATCTCGTGGTGCATCCTCTGATCCGTTATATCAAGTGTATATCCCTGTTCTTCCATAAATCTGTGCATTGCATCTACCGTAGCAGGCTCATCGTCATACGCTCCGATATGCATACACTGTACACATAAGCCCTCCTCATAGGGAAAAAACTCAACCTTAGAAAAATCCTGTTTTTTCTTTGCCGTAGCTTTCCTGACAGCCCAGTCGAAATCTTCCCTGGTAATAAAATCTGGCAAGCGAATAACAGAGATCCACTTAAAATCTTCCTTACGAGCATAATCAATTCCAGATACTCCGTCTCGCCTGCCGGCTCGGTCGGTTCGCAGCATGGCGTCCCCCGGACGCCGCTCACCCTGCCACCAGAATCCCTCTAATGGCGGCACGACATAATCGAAATATCCGTCAATCTGATGGTCTTCCTTTTTGCTCATTTTAATCGTAAATGCAATTCCATATAGAAGACCGATAGCCTGCTTGTATTCTCCGTCTGCATCATTTGGATTGCCGCTTCCTCTTACCGCTATATAGTTTATTTTCGGAACAGTTACGATAGACGGTGTGCCTTTCGGCATATAAAACTGTTTATATTCTTTTTTATAATCAAACGTCATTTTCCTAATCCTCCATAGATTTTTAATATTTCCTCTGCATTCCTGCGAATAATGTCCCGCACTTCTTCCGGCTCAAGCACCTCTACTTTTGCTCCAAATGTCATAAGCCATGTCACAAGGTTTTCCATATCCGTATAGTCTGCTGAAAAGAGCAGCCTTCCATCGTCTGTTTCTGTAAAGCAGTTCGCTCCAAATTCTTCAACCAACCGCCACTTCACATCTGGTGTGAAAAGAGCTTTTACCTTTATCCCACCCGGAAATATCTTCTCATTTGACAAATCCGGCATTGGTACATCTCTGCACAGAAATCCACGGTCTGTTTCAACAACACAATCCATACGGTTCAACTTAAACAACCTGTAATCTTCACGGTCTAAACACCAACCCCATACATACCAGCTTGACCACCTAAAAACCAGATAATACGGTTCTATCCTTCGGTTGCTGTCTCCGGATGGGGCATAATACATAAACTGTATGGTATGCCTGTTTTCTATTGCATTTTGGATTACCTCGATCTTCGGGGCAAGAGAGCCTTTATACCATGAAGACAAATCAATCAACATAGAGTCTCTTCCACTGATGAACTCTGATGATCCGGTCAGGATTTTCTCCATCAACCGACCATAGTATCGGTTCCCACTCACACTGTCAAGACTCCTCAGCCCCGCAAGGATCATCTGCATATCTTTGGATGTTAAAATTGTCCTATCCATACGATATCCGTCCATAAGACTAATACCACCACCGGTTCCCTGTGCCGTCCTTATTGGAATGCCAGCTTTGCAAAGGTCTTCAATATCCCGGTTTATTGTCCTGCGGGATACCTCAAATTTTTCTGCCAATTCAGGCGCTGTTGTCTTTTCTTCCTGCAGTAAGATTGACAATATCCCAATAAGCCTATCTATCTTCATAATTTCCACACTCCATACATATCATATCCAACATAACACGACAACTATATGTCATGTTTATTATATCCACAAAAATTTTTTTTGTATACAATAGAATGCACGCTCCGCAAACATTCTATTGTCATGAACAAAAAGCCTCCGAAACATCAGGTTTTCTAATATGTAATCTTTCATTCTTTTTAATGCTTCCTCAAGTGTTATAACCTTCTCCACTTCATTGTTCCTCCGTTCATGTCATTTTCGTTTTGTCTATATTATATATTCCTAATCCACTCGTTTAGATTCCATTTTCGTTTTAAAGCCGGTCTTAAGGTGCGCACTCTTTCTCTCCATATATCCGCCACATTTACTCTGCTGCTACAAAGATGATAGTTATTAGACTTCGTTGCTTCAAGCCAACTTATCTCTCGTAGCCTAGCCTTATATGTGATTTCTGTTCGTCGAACCAGAGATTTGCTTACAGCTTCCTTCAGATTCCACCTCACGACAGACACCCTTGCTGCTCGACTATACACTTCCCACTATCTGGACATGTTCAGGACTTGCACCTGTTAGAGACCGCCCATGGCGCGCAAACTTGAAAAAGGCACTCCTAATGGAATGCCCTAATATAAAAAATAGGGACACTCTTTTGAAGTATCCCTATTTTCTATCAATATATCTGATAGCTCTCTATTTACTTTCATATTCAGAATTCTTTGTGTTCCAACAACCGAGGTCTAGCGCTGCAACAACAGTTACTTTCCTCACAAGCTCTTTTTCCCTGTGATTTTCACCAATTTTGTTGAAACTGAAAAACTCTACAAAGTGCCTAAATTCAAGGATTTTTAGATATCTTTCCTTTGGAGTAATGTCACGCACTCAACGGTACTTTCGTTGTCCCAACAAAGTTCCTGTGTCTCCCTGTCTCCAAAATACACCGGAAAACGGAACTTTATGTGCTTCAGGAATCTGCCATCTGGCTGCTCCTGCTCGTAAATGTCCACCTGTTCCACAAAGCTGTTAAGAAATTCTTTCTTCTCCAGGTCGGTGAACTTATCATATAGTT
>OGUD01000174.1_pt1 | contig 65125 bp, 57 predicted proteins | sample 1573671 | NCBI WGS metagenome assembly OGUD01 (sample SAMEA2582065, study PRJEB24529) | metagenome | biome: Human gut stool | place: China | collected 2011 | reverse complement strand
CAGCGGTATTGCCATCCATGGTTTGCTTTGCTCTAGGCATTTTTCTTCCTCCATTCAGAATTTGGTACCTTCTGCGCGGGGCAAACGTCTTTTTACCGGAGCCGGAGAACTCCCTTAAAAAACGTATTGCTCAACTGATAAGCGCCGCACTTCGCCGGAGCCGGAGAACTCCACAAAAGCACACGCTCATCAAGGGCAATAGCCCTGCCCGGGGCCGGAGAACCCCATGAAGGCACTATTGCTCATCTAATATAATAGCAAATTCCGCCGTTAAAGGCAACGCAAACCGACTGTAAAAACACAACAAAAATTCCAGAAATTTTTTAGTGCTTTTTTACAGATGTGTCCTTTGCTGCATCCATGACGGTGTTATGCTCCAAAATCCAGTATCCATGAGGCTTTTTCTTACAAAATTCTAAATTTATAATTGACATTTGTACAGATTCTGCCGTAAACTTTATCTATAGCATCATGCGCTGCACAGCGCAGGGGAGGACAGGCACAAAACGATGGATGCTGCACATTTTGAAAAGACGCTCTCGAGCGAAGTTCTCTTTGAAGGCCGGGTGGTCACGCTGACCAAAGACGTGGCTCTGCTGGAAAACGGTGAGACTTCTATCCGGGAAGTGGTCCACCACCACGGCGGGGCCTGCATCGTACCGTATTTTGAGGACGGCACCCTCTGCATGGTGCGCCAGTTCCGCTACGCCATGCAACAGGAGCTGTGGGAGCTGCCCGCCGGCAAGCTGGAAAAGGGCGAAGACCCCTTCGAAGCTGCCAAGCGGGAGCTGGGCGAAGAGTGCGGCCTGACCGCCGACCACTACACCCCGCTGGGCGAGTTCTACCCCACGGTGGGCTATGACACCGAGATCATCTATATGTGGGTGGCCACCGGCCTGCACACCACCCAGATGCATCTGGACGACGATGAGTTCCTGACGCCCGACCGCATCCCGCTGGCAAAAGCCTACGAGATGGTCATGAGCGGCGAAATAAAGGACGGCAAGACCATCGCGGGCGTGCTCAAGCTCAAGGCGCTGGTGGACGAGGGCAGGCTGTGATACTCTATGAAGATACAGCCCTCGTGGTTCTGGACAAGCCCGCCGGGCTTTCCAGCGAGGACGGCGTACCCGCCGCCCTTCGGAAACTCTGGGACAGGCCCGACGCCTATGTGGGCGTCATCCACCGGCTGGACACCGGCGTGTCGGGTCTGATGGTCTACGCGAAGACCCCGCAGGCAGCCGCCGCCCTCAGCCGGCAGGTGACGCAGAGCCAGCAGGTTTATGCCGAACAGGATGGCCGGGCCGAGCCTGACGCCGGTACGCTGGCCGCGCCGTCCTTCGTGAAACAATACCGCGCCCTCATCGCAGGCGGGCCGGACGAAAAGCTGCCCGCCGAAGGCGTCCTGCGGGACTACTTATTCAAGGACAGCCGGAAAGGCCGTGTTTTTCCGGTGAGCCGTCCGCGCAAGGGCGTGAAGGAGGCTGTGCTGGAATACTGCATTTCTGCCTCCGCCCCGGACGGCAGCACCAGCCTCGCGGACATCACCCTCCACACCGGGCGCACCCACCAGATACGGGTGCAGTTCGCGTCCCGCCGCCACCCGCTCTGGGGCGACGGCAAATACGGCAGCCGCATCAAGGGAGACCTTGCGCTTCAGAGCGCACGGCTCCGCTTCATCCATCCCGACACCGGAAAGGTAATGGACTTCCGCCTCCCGGTCCCCGGGACATGGCCCGCTTGGGGCATCAGACAGGAAAACGACAATGGAACAACAGTATAAAACAGATTCTGAAATATACGCCGTCCTCGAGCGGGAGATCATCGATTTGACCCTCCGGCCCGGCTGTTCGCTGAGCGAAAACCCGCTCTGCACCCGCTTCGGCGCGCCCCGCTCCCTCATCCGGGTGGTGCTGCAGCGGTTACAGGAGAACGGGCTGGTGAAGATCGTGCCTTACAAAGGCACCACCGTCACCCGGCTGAACCGGGACATCGTGGACGAGCTGATTTATGAGCGCATCGCAGTAGAGGCCCGGGTCCTGCGGGACTTTGCGCCCCATTGCACACCGGAGCACCGCGCCCTCATCCGCCAGCGTGCCGCCGCCTACGACGAGCTGGCCAAGGCCGAAACGCTGGACTTCAACCGTCTCTACGAGGCTGACACCCGGCTCCACGAGACGTGGTTCTCCGCCATGGGCAAGATGTACCTCTGGCGCACCTTGCAGAACGCCCACGCCGACTACAGCCGCTTCCGGATGCTGGACACTCTGACCACCGGCGGGCTCGCCGAGGTGGTGGCCGACCATCACAACCTCATCGACGCCATCGAGCGGTGCGACCTCGCGGCCTTTGAGCCGCTGGTGGAACGCCATTTGTATGGCGGCATCCGCCGCCTCGGCTCCAAGCTCACCGAGGAGTACGCCGATTATTTTGAATGATGTTCCATGGGGAACAAAAAAGCGCCTCTGCACGATGTGCAGAGGCGCTTTCTATTTTTATTGGAGGTTCAAAGCTTGCCCGGAGAATTTAGGTGTACAGGTCCTTCCAAGTCTTCTTGCCGCCGTCCTTATACTTCTTCAGAATGCTGTTGAAGTCCATAAGGGATGCGTCAGCTTTCGCTTGGAAATCGACCTTCGTGGTTCTGAATTCTTCCATCACAGTAATCGGATTTCCTTCTTTGTCCATATCATAGCCCTGATTGAGGTCAACGATGTAGACCGGATAATGACCGCCATTGTAGCAGTAGATTTCAGCGCTCTTCCAAGTATGGCCCTGAGCTGTAGTCGTCGTTACGAAGCACTCAGCCGGATAGTTGTTCGAGCCGATCTTATAGTAGCCCTTCAGCGTTTCCGTCACGGTGCTGCCCGTGCCAGGATTCGTAATATCACCGGGATTCATGGGAAAACCACTCATATCGATTTCATAATAGGTTCCCGTTTTTTTATCGACCATCCACATTTTAATGCCGGATATGCTGAACCCATTGGTTGCATCTGCCAGCATGATTACATCATCATCTTCACTATAGAACTTCTTACCATTCGAAGATTCTGTCTCTTTTTCAACATTCGGATCGCCCTTGTAGGTGACAATCTTCTTTTCAGTGTAAGACTTCTTCTTCTGTGCATCATAGTACTTTGCACGATTGGTGGAGTTATAATTGACCGCCTTTGCCTCAGTCATACCGTACTCATTCGTGCCTGCATCCGGAGTAGTAGAGTCAGAAGAACTGACAGACGAGCTTGAGCTGGACTCGCTGGAAGAACTGCTGCTCGAACTAGAGGAACTGCTCGAAGAGCTGGAAGAAGAGCTCGAAGAGCTGCTGGAGCTAGAGCTGGAGCTGCTGGAAGAGCTGCTGCTCGAGCTGGAAGAATCGCTGCTGGAGCCGCCGCCGCCACCACCGCCGCAGGCGGTGAGCATCGAAACCGTCATAGCCGCAGCCAGTGCGACTGCCATTACCTTTTTTGCCAATCTCATGGTAAATTTCCTCCCACATTTTCAAAATCGACAGCGGAAATCCTCGTTCGGCCCCTCTGTTTCTCTAAATTTACCCCCCCCTGTATCGATTTGTCAAGTAGTTTTGATAAATTTGTGTTATTTAATAAAATCGTCCCTGAAATTGCATCAATTTGACAACAAACATCGTTTCAGTTTATCCCGGCATACAAGAGTCCTGTTCAACAAAGAAGCGGCACATCCACCGCAAAGGAGAATGTGCCGCTTTTCTATATTTTTTTCAGCCCATCATGCCGGAGATGAAGATTTCCAGACCGATGCCGATGAGGATGACGCCGCCGAGGACGGAGGCTTTGCCGGAGAGCTTGGTGCCGAACTTTTTGCCGATGGCAAGGCCGGCTTCACAGATGAAGAAGGTGACGATCGCCACGATGAGAGAGCAGACCAGTGCCATGAACCAGCCGTACTCCGAGATGGTGAAGCCCACCGACAGCGCATCAATGCTGGTGGCGACGCCCTGCATGAAGAGTGCGCCCGCGCTCAGCTCAGCGGCTTCCTCGGCCTCTTCGCCCTTGATGCCCTCGATGAGCATTTTACCGCCGATGTAGCCCAGCAGGATGAGGGCGATCCACGGGATGAACTTTTCAAACGAAGAGAACAGCTCCACGATGGTGTGGACGCAGACCCAGCCCGTCATGGGCATGACAGCCTGAAAGATGGCGAAGGTGCCTGCGATTTGGACGCCCCTGCGGCGGGACATCTGCGGGTCATGCAGACCGTTTGCCATCGAGACGGAAAACGCATCCATGGCAAGGCCCACGCCCAGCAGGGCGCTGTTGAAGAAAAACAAAAAACTCCATTCCATAACGATGCCTCCTGATTTGACCGGAATTGGTGGGCAGACAAAAGACCCGGAATCGGCGCGCATTTCGCCAATTCCGGGTCGGATTTTTACAAACTGACTCCATGTGGAATGGGCGTGGTACTCGCACCAAAGCACATGAGTCTCGCAAATGAAAGCAAGCCAGACAGCCGCCCGGGCCGTCATTGTGTTGACTTGCTGCGCTGCCTGCAAAACAGCGCCTGCTACTCCCCCATGAGGATCTTTCTTGTTGTCCGGCTATAGTACCACACAAACAGCGGATTTGTCCAGTATAACCGTGATTTTTTGCAAAAACCTGCGGGAGAGCACCGCAGAAAGCGTGTACTCCCCCGCAGGGTCAGTTTATGTGTGGAAATAAGGTTTATTCCTCGTCGCCGGTGTCAGCCTCGGGAGCTTCAGCGGCCGATGCCTCATCGGCTGCTTCCATCTCCGCCAGCTGCTCGGCAGTGGGCTCGTCCTCGGTATCGGCCTCGATGCTCTCGGTCTGTGCCTCGTCGTCGTGGTCGGTGCGGGCCAGCACCATCACCTTATCGTTCTCGCCCAGACGCATGACCCGGACACCGGAGCCGTAGCGGCTCTGGACGGGGATCTCGTTGGCGTGCAGGCGGATGATGATGCCCTCCTGACTGCTCAGCAGCACATCGTCGATGTCGTCCACGATCTTGACGGCTGCGACCTTGTCCTTGGAGGCGTCGTAGTTGCGGATGCCCTTGCCGCCGCGGGCGGTGATGCGGTAGGTGTCGATGTCAGAGCGCCGGCCCTTGCCGTTTTCGGTGACGGTGAGCACCGTGCCGCCCTCGCGGCAGATGCAGACGCCGACGACCTCGTCGCCCTCGGCCAGCTTGATCGCGCGGACGCCGTGGCCGCTGCGGCCCATCGGGCGGGCATCGGCCTCGTTGAAGCGGATGGCCTGACCGTTGCGGGTAGCCACGATGAGCATATCATTGCCGGTGGTCAGGCGGGTCCATGCCAGCGCGTCGCCCTCGTTGAGCGCAATGCCGATGAGGCCCGTCTTGCGGATGTTGGCGTACTGCTCCAGCGGGGTGCGTTTGATGAGGCCCTGCTTGGTGACCATAGTGACGAAACCGCCCTTGTTGTCCTCGTCCTTGGGGTAGCAGAGCATGTTGGTGACCTTTTCGCCCTCGGCCAGCTGCAGAAGGTTGACGATGTTGCTGCCCTTGCTGGTGCGGCTGCCCTCGGCGATGGTGTAGCCCTTGATGCGGAAGAGGCGGCCCTTGTCGGTAACGAACAGGACATAATCATGGGTAGAGCCCACGAACATCTCCTGCACGATGTCCTCTTCCTTCCGGGTCATGCCGGAGATGCCGCGGCCGCCGCGCTTCTGGGCCTGATAGGTGGCCTTGAGCTGGCGCTTGATATAGCCGGCCTCAGTGAGGGTGTAGACGCACTGTTCCTCGGCGATGAGGTCTTCGATGTCCACTTCGCCGGTGACGGACTGGATCTCGGTGCGGCGCTCGTCGCCGAAGCGCTTTTTCATGTCCAGCAGCTCGTTCTTGACGATTTCCAGAACACGGGCGTCGTTGGCGAGGATGTTCTCCCAATCCTCGATTTTAGCCTGTAAGCCGGACAGCTCTTCCTCGATCTTGAGGATCTCGAGACCAGCCAGACGGCCCAGCTGCAATTTCACGATAGCGTCGGCCTGCGGGTCATCGAAGCCGAACTGCTCCATGATAGCAGCCTTTGCCTCGGCCATGCCGCCCTTGCAGGCGCGGATGGTAGCGATGAGCTCATCCACGATGTCGGTGGCCTTCTTCAGACCCTCGAGGATGTGGGCGCGCTCCTTGGCCTTCTTCAAATCATACTGAGTGCGGCGACGGACGACTTCATCCTGGAACTCGACGTACTTCTGTATCATCTGTTTCAGGGTCATGACCTTCGGCACCTTGTGGTCGATGGCCAGCATGATGACGCCCACGGTATCCTGCAGCTGGGTGTACTGGTACAGCTGGTTCAGGATGACCTGTGCGTTGGCGTCCTTGCGGATGTCCACCACGATGCGCATACCCTTGCGGTTGGTCTCATCGTTCAGGCCGGTGATGCCCTCGATGCGCTTTTCCTTCACGAGGTCGGCCATGTTCTCGATAAGACGGGCCTTGTTGACCATATACGGAATTTCCGTAATGATGATCTGGGTACGGCCATTCTTGGTCTCTTCGATGGTGGCACGGCCCCGCAGAGTAATTTTGCCGCGGCCGGTGGCGTAGGCGGCGCGGATGCCGCTTCGGCCCATGATGATACCGGCAGTGGGGAAGTCCGGTCCCTTGATGTGCTCCATCAGGCCGGGCAGGTCGATGTCAGGATTCTCGATATAGGCCACGCAGCCGTCGATGACCTCACTGAGGTTGTGGGGCGGGATGTTGGTGGCCATACCGACGGCGATGCCCTGACTGCCGTTGACCAGCAGGTTGGGGAAGCGGCAGGGCAGGACGCTGGGCTCTTTCTTCGTCTCGTCGAAGTTGGGGTCCCAGTTGATGGTGTCTTTGTCGATGTCGGTCAGCATCTCGACCGCCATGCGGCTCATGCGGGCCTCGGTGTAACGGTAAGCAGCCGGAGGGTCGCCATCGACCGAGCCGAAGTTACCCTGACCATCCACCAGCGGGTAGCGCAGGGAGAAATCCTGTGCCAGACGAACCATGGCGTCGTAAACGGAGGCGTCGCCGTGGGGGTGGTAAGAGCCCAGCACCGCACCGACGGTATCCGCCGACTTACGGTAGGGATGGCTGGGGTCGTTGCCGCGTTCGTGCATGGTGTAGAGGATGCGGCGGTGGACGGGCTTCAGGCCGTCACGCACATCCGGCAGGGCGCGGGCCACGATGACCGACATGGAGTAATCCAGAAACGCCGTTTCGATTTCCTTCTTGACGTCCCGGATGATCATCTTGGTACCGCTGCCCGGTATCATCACATAATCTTCTTCCATTGTTTCCTCCAATTACACGTCGAGCTTTGCGTACTGGGCGTTGGTCTCGATAAAGCGGCGGCGGGGCTCCACCTGATCGCCCATCAGGATGGTAAACGCCTCATCGGCCTTCTCGGCATCCTCGATGGTGATGCGGACGATGACGCGGTTCTCGGGGTTCATGGTGGTCTCCCAGAGCTGCTCCGGGTTCATCTCGCCAAGGCCCTTATAGCGGTTGATCTTCGCGCCGGGCATCTCCTGCGAGAGCAGGGCCATTTCGGCGTCGTTGTAAGCGTATTTGATGGTGCTGCCCTTCTGCACCTTGAACAGCGGGGGCTGTGCCACATAGACATGGCCCTGCTCGATGAGGGGGCGCATATAGCGGAAGAAGAAGGTGAGCATCAGGGTGCAGATGTGAGAACCATCGACATCGGCATCGGCCATGATGAACACTTTGTCATACCGCAGCTTGGAAATATCGAACTCGTCGCCGATGCCGCAGCCCAGTGCCAGCACGACAGGCATCAACTTGTCGTTGCCGTAGATACGGTCGGCGCGGGCCTTTTCGACGTTGAGCATCTTGCCCCACAGGGGGAGGATGGCCTGAATGGCCGAGTCACGGCCCATCTTGGCCGAGCCGCCTGCAGAATCACCCTCGACGATGAAGATCTCAGTGCGGGTGGGGTCTTTTTCGCGGCAGTCTGCCAGCTTGCCGGGCATCCGGCTGGTCTCGAGGGCGCTCTTGCGGCGCACCAGCTCACGGGCCTTCTTGGCGGCAGCGCGGGCGCGGGCGGCCTGGGTGGCCTTTTCGAAGATAGCCTTGGCCACGCCGGGGTTCTCCTCGAAGAACTCCATCAGCTTGGAGTAGACCATGTTGGAGACGAGGGTCCGAATTTCCGTATTGCCCAGCTTTGCCTTGGTCTGGCCCTCGAACTCGGCCTCCTGCAGCTTGACGGAGATAACGCAGATGAGGCCCTCACGGACGTCAGCGCCGGAAAGGTTCTCGTCCTTGTCCTTCAGCAGACCGTGGCTGCGGCCATAATCGTTGAAGACGCGGGTGAGGCTGCTGCGGAAGCCCTCTTCGTGGGTGCCGCCGTCGGGGGTGTTGACGTTGTTGGCGAAGCTCAGCAGCAGCTCATTGTAGCTGGAATTATACTGCAAGGCGATTTCTGCCATGCCCCGGTCGGTCTGACCCTTGAGATAGATGACGTTGGGGTGGAGCACCTCGAGGTCGCGCTTCTCGCCCAGATAGGTGACGAAGCTCTTGATGCCGCCCTCGTAGCACATGACCTCGGTACGGTAGGTGGGCTCGCCCTCCTTGCCGTCCTCGAGGACGGGGGTGTAGAGTTCGCGCTCGTCAGTCAAGGTGATCTTGACACCGGCGTTCAGGAAGCTCTCTTCCCGCAGGCGCTTTTCCAGCGTTTCGAAGTTGTAGACGGTGGTGTCCTTGAACATCTCCGGGTCGGGCTTGAAGGTGACGCGGGTGCCGGTGACACTGGGGTCCACGGTGCCGATGCACTTCAGCGGGCCGTCCGGGTCGCCGCGGCGGAAGGTCTGCTCGTACTCGCGGCCATCGCGGCGGACGTTGACGGTCAGCCACTCCGAGCAGGCGTTGACGACGGACGCGCCGACGCCGTGCAGGCCGCCGGCCACCTTGTAGCCGGAGTTCTCGCCGCCGAACTTGCCGCCGGCGTGGAGGATGGTATAGACGACGGTGACGGCAGGCAGACCGGTATCAGCCTGGATGTCCACGGGGATGCCGCGGCCATTGTCCGTGACCTGAATGATGTCGCCCTTCAGGATCTTGACCTCGATGTGGTCGCAGTAACCGGCCAGAGCCTCGTCGATGGCGTTGTCCACGATCTCGTACACCAGATGGTGCAGGCCGCGCTCGCCGGTGGAGCCGATATACATACCGGGGCGCTTGCGCACTGCCTCCAGGCCTTTCAGGACCTGGATCTCGCTGGCGTTGTATTCATGGTCCGTCGCAGTTTCTGCGTTGGTACTGGTAATGATTTCCTCTGCCATTTCCTTTCTCCCTTTTGTTTTGTTTCGTTTTTTCGTTACTATTTGTAAAAGCGATCAATCGCTGGTTGGCTTATTCCAGTTTCATCTCCGTGCGTCGTTTGAGCGCAGCCGGCGACAGCTCCGAGAGATAGATCGTATCCACCGGGGAATCTGCCAGCACATAGCTCTGGGGCAGCTCATCGGACAGGCTCACCACCGCCCCGTTTTTCTGGGCGTAGTTCAGAAACTCCCGCCCTCGGGGTGAGATAGTCGTCGTTTCCAGATTGAAGATGCCGATGATGTCCCGGTCGTTCAGGACATAATCGCGGCCAAGGTGTACATACATTGCATCACACTTTCGTCAGCACGCCGCCGTTCATCCGGTAGACCTCGCCGTCCGTTTTGAGAAAAGCGGTGTCGTCGCAGCTGGTCACGAAGGTCTGCTTTTCCCGCATCCGGGTGAGCAGATACTGCTTGCGGCCATCGTCCAGCTCGCTGAGTACGTCGTCCAGCAGCATCACCGGGTGTTCGCCCGTGATGGAGGCCGCTGCTGCGGCTTCGGCCATTTTAAGGCTGAGCACGACGCTCCGCTGCTGTCCCTGACTCGCATACACTTTTGCAGGCTGACCATCCAGAAGAAGGTCTAAATCTTCCCGGTGAGGGCCGCAGAGGCTCTGCCCGGCCCGCAGCTCTTCGGGCATTTTCTGCCGCAGAAGCTGGGCCAGACCGCCCGGCTCGAACTGGGCCGCATACCGCAGACTCAGTGTTTCCGCCCCGCGGGAAAGCTCTTCATAGTTGGCACAGGCCAGCGGGGAGAGAGCGGCGAGATAGGCTCTGCGCCGCTGCTGGATGGCCTCGCCCTGCTGGGCAAGCTCCACATTCAGCACTTCTAATAAGGCCCGCTTTTCAGCATAAGGCCGCTCAATGCCATTGGAAGAGCGCCGAAGCAGCGCATTTTTCTGCTGCAAAGCCCGGACATAGCGGCGGTAGAGGGTCAGGTAGCCGGGGTAGAGCTGGCAAAGGGCAGCGTCCAGAAATTTCCGCCGCCCTTCCGGCGCGCCCTTCACGAGACTCAGGTGTCCGGGGTCGAAAACCACCGCCGGAAAGCTGCCCGCAAGGCTGGCCGCCCGCTTGACTGCGCCCCCGTTCACCGAGACTGTCCGGCCCGGGCGGGGAGAGTCCGGCGCACCCACCGTCAGGCGGACGCGGTTAGGCTCTTCCTTTTCCTGCTCTTCCTGCTGTGCGCGGAGGGTGGACGCTTTGAGTACGGCGAAGGGTTCGCCCCGGCGCACCAGCTCTGCGTCCTTGCCGCCCCGGAAGCTCTTGCCGCCGGTAAGCAGCCAGATGGCTTCCAAGAGGTTCGTCTTGCCCTGGCCGTTGTTGCCGCAGATGACAGTCAGCTCCCGACCCGGCGTCAGGCTGGCCGAGGCGATGTTCCGGTAATTTTCGACTTCGAGAGAGAGCAGCCGCATCAGCCGCCCATCCCGATCTCGATGGTCTGTCCGTCCAGCTCTACGGTGTCGCCCGGGCGGCACTTCTTGCCGCGCATGGTGCAGACTTCGCCGTTGACCTTCACGGCCCCGCCCTGAACGAGCTCCTTGGCTTCGCCACCGGTCTCGCACAGGCCCGCATATTTCAGCAGGGCGTCCAGCTTGATAAATTCGGTATGAATGAGGATCTTTTGCATTTTATTACGCCTCTCAGTCGTTTTTGAAGCGGACGGGCAGGACCAGATACAGGAAGTCATTGCCCTCCACCGGCAGCACTTTCACCGGGCTCAGCGGGCCGCTGATCTCCATCCGCACTTTCTCGGTGCGGGCATTGCGCAGCGCGTCCAATAGGTAGCGGTTGTTGAAGCCGATCTCCACTTCGTCGCCCTCGCACTCGGCATTGAACTCATCGACGACGCGGCCCAGATTGGTCTGGCAGCGGACGACGACTTTACCCTCTGTAAAAGTGATGCGGAGGGGATTTTTTAAACGCTCTGTAATAATCAGAGAAGCGCGCTCGATGGTCTCGATGAACTCCTTGGTGTCGATGGTCACCCGGGTGCGGCTGCCTGCCGGAATGACATTGTGATAGTTGAGGAACTCGCCCTCAATGAGGCGGCTCATGATGGTGTAGCCAGCGGTCATGAACACGACGTAGCGGCGGTTGGCACAGATGTGGACCGGCTCTTCGTCATCGTTGGGCAGCAGATGAGACACTTCGGTCATGGTCTTGCTGGGGACGATGATGCGGATGTCCTTGACGGCAGTGACGGGCCGCTCCACGATGGCCAGACGGTAGCCGTCCAGGGCAACGATGGTCATTTTATCCGGCTCTATTTCAAAAAGTTCACCGGTATGCGCAGGTTTTTTTTCATCCTGGCTGACAGCGTAGAGGGTGCGGTCGATCATATCGCGGAGCACGCCGGTCTTGATGGTCAGAGTCTCCTCGGCGCCGGTGTTGGGCAGCTCGGGGAAATCGGTGGCCGACATGGACTGGATCTCGAACTGCGCCACGCCGCTCTGGATGGTGGTTTTGCCATTATCGGCAGACTGGATCGTGATCTGGCCTGCCGGCATCCGGCTGATCATGCTGCTGAGCAGCTTGGCGTTCAGCACGATCTCACCGGGTTCTTTGACATTGGCTTCGATGGTGGTCACGATGCCCATTTCGAGGTCGTAGCCGGTGAGGGTCAGCTGGAAGCCTTCTGCCTTCAGTAAAATACCCTCCAGTACCGGGATGGTAGAGCGCAGAGTGACTGCTTTGGATACGCCGTCAATGGCTGCACTCAGAAGAGTTTTGTCGCAGATGATGTTCAAATCTTCTTCTCTCCTTTTTTGCGTCTGTTTTGCTGTCGTTCCTCATGGGATCCGATGCAAAAACCTGTTTTCTTTATTGAACTTGTTGTAGTAATCGTAGTAGGGGATGGGGAAGATGTGGAAAACTCTGCAAACCCTTGCCGGGATGCGGGGATTTGGTTTTCCACGGAGATGTTGAGGAACTGTGAATGGAATGTTGAATCGGGGAGAGCGGTGGTTCTTTCCACATCCGCTGTGAAAAACGGAAGTTGAATGTTGAAAACCATGTGGAAAGAGTGGAAAGTTTCGGCCTTTCACCACAATATCTAGGTCTATTTTCCCCTTTTTGTTCCTCTTTCTCCCCATATTTTGGGGTTTGACCCCTGAATGAGTATGACTTTTGTACCGGTTCTGGTGCGTTAAGCCTTTACATTCTTGATGATGTCGCTCACCGTCTCCCGCAGGTGCTGGTCATTCTTCATGTCCCGCTCCATGGTCTTGAGGGAGTAGACGATGGTGGAGTGGTCACGGCCCGAGAACTCCCGGCCGATCTCCTCCATGCTCATGCCGGTGACCTCGCGCAGGATGTAGATGGCCACACGGCGGGCGGAGGCCACATTGGCGTTCCGCTTGGTGCCGCGGATGTCGGCAGGGGAGACGTTGAAGGTGCGGGATACCTCGCCCACGATCTTCTCGATGGTGACAGGCACGGGCTGGGTCTCGTTGAGGATGTCCTTGATGGCATTCTGTGCCACGCTGATGACCGGCTGGATGCCCTCGAGCATATAGTAGGCGTTGAGCTTTTTGACCGCGCCTTCCAGCTGGCGGATGTTATTTTTCAGATGGTTGGCGATGAACTCGGCCACGTCCTCGGGCAGATCGAGGTGGAGAAGCTCTGCCTTGCGCTTGACGATAGCCACGCGGGTCTCGAAATCCGGCGGCTGGACGTCGGCGGTCAGGCCCCACTCGAAGCGGGTGCGCAGACGCTCTTCCAGGCTCTTGATCTCCTTGGCCGGGCGGTCGGATGCGATGACGATCTGCTTGTGGGCATCGTGGAGGGAGTTGAAGGTATGGAAAAATTCTTCCTGGGTGGACTCCTTGCCCGCGATGAACTGGATGTCGTCCACCAGCAGCAGGTCGGCCACGCGGTACTTCATCCGGAAGTCCTCGGTGCTGCCGGCGCGGATGGCCGCGATCAGCTCGTTGGTGAACTGCTCACAGGTGACATACATGATGACGAAGTCGGGGTGGGTGCGCTTGATCTCGGTCTGGATGGCCGTCAGCAGATGGGTCTTGCCGAGGCCCGAGCCGCCGTAGATGAACAACGGGTTGTAAGCACCGGAGGGGTTGGCCGCAACAGCCTGCGCCGCAGCAAACGCAAACTGGTTGGATGGGCCTTTGATGAAGTTCTCGAAGGTAAATTCATAGTTGCCCTGCGGGGAGGCGGGGTTCGCCTCGTACTGCTGGGCCAGCACCACTTCGTGGGGCGGTGTGCTGGGGACGACGAGGGTGATGTCCACGTCAAAGCCCAGCACTGTTTTGAAGGCCTCTTTGAGCAGGCCGAGATAACGGTCCGTCACGATCTTGCAGATGAAGTCGTTGCGCACCGAGAGGGTGATATGGCTGGAGTCCTCAAAGCTGATAGGCTCCAACCCGTCGATATAGAGATTATACGTCGGCTCCGCCATCTGCGCCTTGCAGTAGCTCTGGGCAGCCTCTAAAACGTCCTTGAAAGAATCCATAGTACATCCACTCCATTGAAGTTTTCAACAATGCTGCTGATACTAGGTTAGTATACCACAAAAATCCCCCTGCGTCTATATTATATAAGGTAATTTATAATACATAAAAAAGACATACCTGCGTTTGGGAAATGGCCTTGTGTCCAAAGCGGAGAAAAGCCACAAGATATTGTGGATAAAAAGTTTTCCACGGGAAATGGGTGAAAAAGTTGAAAGTTTCTCCACAGAGGTTTTTCAAAAAAGTTTGAAGGAAAGCGAAAAAAATGCTTGACAGAAGGCCATAGTGTGCGATATACTGTTGAATTGCAAGCCTGTCCCCATTTTGGGACCAGAATAGACCCCATACCGGGGACGAGTTTTTACGGAGGAAATACACCATGAAGAGAACTTTTCAGCCCAAGAAGCGTCAGCGCAAGGAAGTTCATGGCTTCCTGACCCGCATGAGCACCAAGAACGGCCGCAAGGTCATCAACGCACGCCGTGCTAAGGGCCGCAAGAGCCTGACCGTCTGATCCTGAGCAGTATGCATCAGGTCCGGCGCAGAATGGAATATGCGCAAAAAGGCCGCTGATATTGGATTGGCGGTCTTATTTTTTTACCCGGCATTCGGGAAAAAGGCCGGAAAGCTGCGGTGAATAGTCGCATTGCCTAAAAAAACTGTCAAAGATTTGGCAGAGAAAACGCCCGGATGAGCTTTTCATGTCGGCGTTTTTTTGCTATACTGAACACTGAGCATTGCTTTTTTTCCGGGCGGTGCTCCCACATCACCTGAAGGGAGGCGCACAGGATGCGCTATCGTCCCATCCGCCGCAACGGCGAGTTTGGCCGCGTGTATGCCCGCGGCAAGTCCTATGTCAACCAGGCGCTGGTGCTCTACGTGCTCAAAACGCGGAGCAAGCGCACCCGGGTGGGCCTGACGGCCACCAAAAAGATCGGCCACGCCGTGCAGCGCAACCGCGCCCGCCGCGTTATGAAGGCCGCCATCGACGAGCATCTCGACTACAACATCGGCGGCTACGACCTCGTTTTCGTAGCCCGGGGCATAACCCCCCGGCTCAAGAGCTGGCAGCTCAGCGCCATCGTGGCAAAGCTCTTCGCTCAGGCCGGCCTGCCGGATAAGGCAAAACAGCCGGGCGCAAAGCCCCCAGCCACCCTGCCGCCGGTCCGGAAGCCCGAGGCGTGAGCATCTTTCAGAAAGCCCTCTGCGGGATCATCCGGCTCTACCAGAAGTTCATCAGCCCGGGGCTGGGGCGGAACTGCCGCTTTTCGCCCTCCTGCAGCCAGTACGGCATCGAGGCCATCCGCACCCACGGCTGCGTCAAAGGGCTGCTGCTGACGGCGTGGCGCATCGCCCGGTGCAATCCGCTGGGCCGCTGGGGCTACGACCCCGTACCGGAAAAGGGCCGCTGGAAAAATCCGGCCCGGCATCTCTCGGCCTCGGCTCTGTTTTCCACCAGACACGAAAAATAAGTGGAAAACCTCTTCGCCGATGCTCTTTGGAAGAGCGCTGAAGCGGGGAAGACCTCTCCGTCAATGCCCTTTGAAAAAGGGCGGCAGAGGGGAGGAAAACCTCTCCGTCACGCCTGCGGCGTGACACCTCTCCTGATAGGAGAGGCTGAGAGGAAATGCTATTATCATTGCTTCTTGTGACGTGCTGAACTGTGGGCGGCGTGTCCTACGATAAAAATAACCGTCCCGCACCACAGGCGGGGCAGAATGGACAGAGACATGAATATTTTGTACATCCTCGGTGTACCTCTCGGCTATGTGATGGAGTGGATCTACAACCTCATCCCGAACTACGGCTGGGACATCATCATCTTCACCATCGTCATCCGCCTGATCAGCATCCCTCTGCAGCTCAACCAGCAGAAGAGCATGGCCAAGATGTCCGCTTTCCAGCCGATGATCGCCGACATCCAGAAAAAGTACAAGGACAAGCCCGAAAAGCAGCAGGAAGAGCTGCTCAAGCTCCAGCAGGAGTACGGCTATAAGCCCACCGCCGGCTGTATGCCCATGCTGGTCAACTTCCTCGTCATGTTCGGCGTCATCGAGGTCGTGTACCGCCCGCTGCAGCGCATCTTCCACATCGGCGCCGACGCCATCACCGCCGCAGGCGATGCCATGACCGCTCTGGGCATCAGCTTCACTCAGGTGACCCGCGACACCAATATCATCGCACAGGTGCTGGCCGGTGAGTCCACCGTCACCTCTGTGTTCACCGCAGACCAGCTGAACACCATCACTGAGTTTGGCCAGCACATGGACTTCTTCGGCATCGACCTGACCCGTGTGCCGCAGTACAGCCTGGCAGCAGACAACCTGCCCCTGCTGATCTTCCCCATCCTGGCTGTCGTCACCATGTTCATCTCCACCCACATCAGCATGAAGGCCTCCGGCCAGGAGATGCAGGGCAGCATGAAGCTGACCATGTATATGATGCCTCTGATGTACGTCTTCTTCTGCTTTACCGTTCCCTGCGCATTCTCTCTGTACTACGTCATTTCCAACATCGTGATGACCGTCCAGACCCAGATCATGCGCAAGATCTATGATCCCGAGAAGATGAAGGAGCAGGTCAAGGCCGAGATCGCTTCCCGCAAGAAGGAAGAGAAGCGCGGCGTGAAGAGCACCACCATCAAGGTCCAGGACGAGAAGACCGGTGAGGTCGTGGAAAAGAACATCTCCGCCAGCGAGATGAACAAGCGCCGCCTCGAGTATGCCCGCCAGCAGGATGCTGAGCGCTACAAGGACGAGCGCACTGTCCCGCTGAGCGAGCTGCAGAACAAAAAGGAGGATTGACGGTTATGATCCGTACGCAGGAAGCGACCGGCAAGACGGTCGATGAAGCACGCACCAACGCCTGCGCTCTGCTGGGCGTGGAAAAGGACGACATCAACGTCAGCTACGAAGTGCTGGAAATGCCCCAGAAGACCGGTTTTCTGGGCCTGAAGCTCACTCCCGCCAAGGTCCGCGTCAGCGTCGAGCTGCCGGACGAGCCTGCGGCAGCTCCTGCTGCCCCCGTTGAGGAGCCCGCTCCCGTTGTGGAGGAGAAGGCTGCTCCTGTGGCGGCTGAGCCTGTCGTCGAAGAGACTGCCCCTGAGGCTCCCGCTGCTGTGGAAGAGCCTGCTGCTCCCGCTGAGGAAGCTGCCCCTGCCGAAGAGCAGGCTGCTCCCGCCGCAGAGGGCGAAGAGGTGGAAGTCCCCATCAACATCGAGGAGAACGCCAAGGTCAAGGCCGCTGTGGACTACCTGAAGGATGTCATCGAGAAGATGGGCGTACAGGACGTCAAGTTCAGCGCTGTGCAGAAGGGTGAGGCTACCATCATCCATCTGGACGGCGAGAAGATGGGCGCCCTCATCGGCCGCCGCGGCGAGACGATGGAGAGCCTGTCCTATCTGGCAAGCCTCGTGGCAAACCGCCTCGAGGGCGACTACATCAAGCTGGGCCTCGACGTGGCCGGCTACCGCGACAAGCGCGAGAGCGACCTGACCGCACTGGCACAGCGCATCGGTGCCAAGGTGCGCCGCACTGGCCGCAGCTTTGCCATGGAGCCCATGAACCCCTACGAGCGCCGCATCATCCACTCTGCCATCAGCAAGATGGAGGGCGTCCGCAGCGAGAGCAAGGGCGAGGGCCGTGACCGCCGTGTGGTCATCTACTCCACCGACCCCAACGCTGTGGCTGAGAGCGCAAATGCACGTCCCCGCGGACCCCGCGGCGGTCATGACCGCAACGGCAATGGCCGCAGCGGCGGCTATCATCGCGGCGGCGAGCGCCGTGGTGACCGGAATGGCCGTGGCCCGCGCAATGGCGGCGGCCGTGGCGGCTACCGCTCCAATGTGCCTGAGCGCACCTACACCCCGCGCGATGCCGAGAATGCTGCCCCTGTGGCACCCAAGCGCACTGAGCGTGTGGATGACTTCGCTGATCTGAGCTTCGGCAAGATCGAGCTGTAAAAGCTGAATGATAAGGCCCTCTCCCGCATGGCGGAAGCCGTGCAGGGGAGGGTCTTTTTTTGTACGAGGAACACTATAAATTTACACATCTTTTGCATGAAGATGGTTTACGATGAAAAGCAAATCTGAAAAAATAATTTAGGAAGAAAAGTCGTTCTTATCGGAAAATTGGAGAATATGTCCAATTCCGGAAGAAATTTTTCTCCTACTTGCACATTGTAAAACAATGTCGGCAAGCCTTATACTAGAGCTACAAATGCTTCGGAGTGTATACCAAGCAAAAAAGAGAGGAATTATTATGGAACAGAATAAGATTTCCCGCCGTAATTTCCTGCGCGTGGCCGGTGCATCGGCTACCGCCGCCGCAATGGGTGGTCTGGTCCCGGCTGCTTCCGCTGCCGGCATCAAAGACCTGTGGAGCATGGACCTGCAGATCCTTGCCACCAGCGATACCCACGGTAAGTTTGACCCTTGGGATTACGCCGCCAACAAGGCCGACGCCTCCGGCAGCGTGGCCCAGCAGGCAACTGCCATCAAGGAGAACCGCACCAAGACCACGCTGGTCGTGGATGCAGGCGACACCATTCAGGCAAACTCCGCTGAGCTGTTCCTGAACGACGATGTCCACCCCATGATCGCTGCTCAGAACGCCATCGGCTACGATGTCTACGTCACCGGCAACCATGAGTACAACTATGGCATGGCCACGCTGGAAAAGGTGCTCTCCCAGCAGAAGGCCAAGGTGCTGACCGGCAACGTCTACAGCCCCGAAGGCAAGCCTCTGGCTGACGGCTACACCATCATCAACAAGGGCAGCGTCAAGATCGGCGTCATCGGTATGGTCACTCCCAACATCACCCGCTGGGACGCCAAGAACCTCGAGGGCTGGACTGTCACCAACCCGGTGGACGAGAGCCGCAAGATCATTGATAAGATCAAGAACAATGTGGATGTCATCATCGGCGTTATGCATATGGATGTTGACAATGAGTATGGCGTCTATGGCTCCGGCGTCACCGACCTGGCAAATGCCTGCCCCGAGTTCGACGTCATCGTCGCTGCTCACGGCCACAAGAGCATCCCCAACAAGATGATCAACGGCGTGCTGGTGGTCGAGAACAAGAATGCCGGTGCCACTGTCTCCGACATCCACGTCTATCTGGAGCGCGGCCTGAACGGCAAGTGGAAGGTGAAGGACCGCACCTCTGAGAACCTGACCATCAAGGACTACGCTCCCGACCCCGAGCTGACTGCTCTGCTGGCAGAGTACGACCAGCGCGCTAAGGACGACGCCGTGACCCCCATCGGCCAGCTGGTCGGCGGTGATCTGGCCCCCGAAAACGAGATCGACTGCCTGCCGCAGGCCATGGTGCAGGATACTGCTCTGCTGGACTTCATCAACGAGGTACAGATGTACTACACCGACGCTCAGGTGGCCGCAACGGCTCTGACCTCCATGACTTCCCAGATGCGCGAGGGTACCATCCGCAAGTGCGACATGGCAAGCATCTACACCTACCAGAACACCCTGTACAAGCTGCAGATGAACGGCTGGCAGCTGCGTCAGTTCATGGAGTGGTCTGCTGCCTTCTTCAAGACCTGGGAGCCGGGCGATGTGACCATCGCATTCGACTCTTCCGTCCGCTATTACCTGTACGATGCCTTTGCAGGCGTCAAGTATGACCTCGACATCTCCAAGCAGCCCGGCAACCGCATCCAGAACCTGACCTGGATGGATGGCCGTCCGGTGGAGGACGATGACAGCTTCGTGGTGGCCGTCAACAACTACCGTGCCACCACCCAGCTGCTGGCTTATGCCGACATCTTCAAGGAGGGCGACGAGCTGCCCAAGCTGCTGGAGATCGACGTGCGCGGCGATGTGGGCGGCGTCCGCGAACTGCTGGGCGAGTACATCCGCACCGTCAAGGGCGGCACCATCGAGCCGCACGTGGACAACAACTGGAAGCTCGTGGGCAACAACTGGAACGCTGCTGACCACGAGAAGGCCGTCAAGCTGCTGCGCGAGGGCAAGCTGGCCCTGTCGGAGAACGCCGACAGCCGCACCCTGCCCGGCAAGGCCATCACCACGGCCGATATTGCCGCATTCTGATTTTTCTTTCATACGCAACGGGGTGTGCAGTCTTTCAGGGGCTGCACACCCTTTTTTGCACAATAAAGTAAAATATCAATGGGTAATATAGCTAAATTTAATTATCGCTTTTTAGCATATCATAGAAAATAAACGCTGGGATGCGCTGGATATTTTCTTTTTGGGAGCTTCATGATAAAATAGGAAAAACCCGCAGAACAAAAGGGGAAAGTGCGCCCTCGTGCAGTGCGGGGACGAATGCGGTTTGAAAAGAGGATGGCTATGGAAGCATTGCGAAGGCTGCTGTATGCGGAGATGTCACGGGAGGAGTACAAAGCCTGTCTGCCGGATATACAGCGCTCCAACCGCCAACGTGTGACGGCCTACCTGGGGATAGCCTGTGCGTTTCTTACAGTTTTATGGATACTGTCTGGGGCTCTGGAATTTTTGCGGCCCAATATGCCGGCCTATATGATAGCGCTGGCCGTGTGCATGGGCCTGCAGGCGGTCAACCGGGCATTCCCGGGAAAAAACGGCCTGCTGCTGACCTGGCTGATGTACGCCTTTGAGGCTTTGCTCTATGTGCTGGGCATCTATCTGGGCATCCATCCTTCTCCCGATACTCCTACGGTGAGCTTTATTGCGTTCTTGCTGGCAGTGCCGCTGCTCTTTGTCATGCGGCCCATCCAGCATATCTTGAATGTCGTCTTTTTCGATGGTATTTTCATCCTGACCTGCTTTTTGTTCAAGAGTAAAGAGACGCTCCCAGTTGATATTCTGGACGGCGTGGTGTTTGGTGCGGTGTCCTGCATCATATCCACCTTCATCATGCTTTCGATGCACGAAAATTTTTCCATCCGGCACAAGCTGCTGGGCATCGCGGAGACGGACTTGAACGTCGGCCTGAAAAACCGCAACGCCTACGAGAGCCAGATGCACGACTACCCGATGCACTGCAGCAGCACGCTGAGCTGTGTTTATCTGGACGTGAACGGCCTGCATGAGCTGAACAACACCCGGGGCCACGCGGCGGGCGACGAGATGCTCAAGACCGTGGCAGCCAAGGTGCGGGACATCTTCGGCGAAGAGTACAGCTACCGTGTGGGCGGCGATGAGTTCGTGGCCTTTGCGATGGACAAGAGCGCCGAAGAGATGCGCGCGCTCATCCACAAGCTGGTGCAGGAGGTGGACGAGGCCGGTTACTCGGTGGCCGTGGGTACAGCGACTCACAGCGCGGGCGGCATCGACATGGAAGTCCTCGTCAAATCGGCCGAAACACGGATGTATCTGGCAAAGGAAGAGCACTATCGCCTTGCCGGGAAGACCCGAGGATAAAATGCAAAAGCGGTACGCTGCCGGACTCCCCGGCGGTGTGCCGCTTTTTTGCGCAGCATATTTCTTTTTTTGGCGGTTCGTGGTAGAATATACTGTATTCATCTGCGCATAAGGAGGGGAGAAGATGCAGCATTCGACCATTGCGGCCATTGCTACCGCTCCGGGTGCGGGCGGCATCGCCATCGTGCGGCTGTCCGGCCCGGAAAGCTATGAAGTGGCAGCGAAGGTGTTCCGTCCGGCCAACCCAGCCAAAAAAGTCGCGGACGCCAAAGGCTATACGGCCATGTTCGGTGCGTTCGTGGAGGGGGAAGAGGCTTTCGATGAGGGCGTGGCGCTGTTTTTCCGCGCGCCCCACAGCTACACCGGCGAGGATGTGGTGGAGCTTTCCTGCCACGGCGGCAGTGCAGTCGCCCGGCGGCTGGTGGAAGCCTGCATTGCGGCGGGCGCATCGCCTGCCGCTCCCGGCGAGTACACCCGCCGTGCTTTCCTGAACGGCAAGCTCAGTCTGACCCAGGCCGAAGCCGTCATGGACATCATCTCCGCCGATGGCCGACAGGGGGCCGCGCTGGCAAATGCCTCCCTGAACGGTGCGCTGGCCCGGAAGATAGCGGCCCAGAAAGATGCTCTGACGGCCTTGCAGGCCCATCTGGCCGCCTGGGTGGATTTCCCTGAGGAAGATGTCCCGGAACTGAGCCAGAGCCACTTGTGCGAGGTCTTAGGCGGGGTAGAGCAGGAGCTGGACGCCCTCATCCAGAGCTACGATGCAGGCGCTGTCCTCCGCGAGGGCGTGGACTGTGCCATCGTGGGCAAGCCCAATGCGGGCAAATCCACCCTGCTCAATCTGCTGGCCGGATTCGACCGGGCCATTGTCACGCCGGTGGCCGGAACCACTCGCGACGTGGTGGAGCAGGCTGTTCAGCTGGGCGACGTCCGGCTGAATCTCTTCGACACTGCCGGTCTGCGTCAGACGGAAGACGAGATAGAAGCCGAAGGTATCCGCCGCAGCTGGAAGAAGCTGGACGAGGCGGGGCTTATCCTCGCCGTCTTCGACGGCTCGGAGCGCCCGACCCGGGAGGATCTGGAGCTGGCTCAGCGCTGCGCGGGTCGTCCGGCCATCGCACTGGTCAATAAAGAGGACAAGCCCACCCGGTTTGACGCAGAGCTCATCGCACCCTATTTTGCGATGGTGCTGCCGGTCTGCTGTCAGGAAGAGGGGGCGCGGAAGGTCATCGCGGCGGCGGTAGCCCGCCTGCTGGGGACCAACCAAATCGACCCCCATGCCGCCAGCCTCTCGGGACAGCGGCAGCTTTCTGCCACCACCCGCGCTCGGGATGCCGTAGCCGGAGCGCTGGACGCCGCGCAGGGGCTCGGGCTGGACGCTGTGTCAGTCTGCGTGGACGACGCGCTGGATGCACTTTGCGAGCTGACAGGAGAGAACGCCTCGGAGGCGGTCATCAATGAGGTGTTTGAGAGATTCTGCGTGGGGAAGTAAGGACAGTATCGTTGCGCGCCTGTGCGCGGGGCAGAGCGCTTTTACGTTAAGTGGAATTGTTCTCTTTTGATGTCAAAAGAGAACCAGAAAACCACCAGCGATTTCGACGCGCTGGATCCACGAGAAAGGGGCTGCTCGCCCCTTTCAGACCCCAAAGGAGAAGTCGAAACGGAAAAAAGCTAGCCGCTTCGCTAAACGCTTTTTTCTCGTTTCTCCGATTTACGGCTTCGCCGAAGATTTTATGTTGCAAATAGAGGAAAGTATGAACCATTTAGGAGACTACGACGTTATCGTCATCGGTGCCGGACATGCGGGCATTGAGGCGGCCCATGCTGCCGCGATGCTGGGCGCAAAGACGGCGGTGTTCACTATGAGCTTGGACGCCATCGGCAATATGCCCTGCAATCCCAGTATCGGCGGCACGGCAAAAGGTACGCTGGTACGCGAATTGGATGCTCTTGGCGGCGTGATGGGCCTTGCGGCAGATGCCACCTATTTACAGAGCCGGATGCTCAACAAGGGCAAAGGCCCCGCTGTCCACGCTCTGCGCGTCCAGACCGACCGCAAGCGCTATCATGAATATATGAAGCACGCCCTTGAGCTGACGCCGGGGCTGGCTATCCATCAGGCGGAAATCATTTCCATCGAGGTGGAGGACGGCCATGTGAAGGGCGTCGTTACCCAGCTGAACGGGGAGTATGGCGCAAAGTGCGTGGTCATCGCCACCGGCACCAACCTCGGCGGAAAAATTTTTGTGGGCGATGCATGGTACGCCTCTGGCCCCGACGGGATGCACGCGGCCAACGCTCTCACCGAGAGCCTGAAAGCCGCCGGTCTGCCGCTGCGCCGCTTCAAGACCGGTACGCCTGCCCGCGTGCATCGGCGGAGCATCGACTTCGCCAAGCTGGAATGCCAGCCCGGCGACCCGGACAATGAGCTTCAGCCTTTCAGCTTCATGACCGATGCCCCTATGCACAACAAGGTGGAGTGCTGGATCGCCTACACCAACCCTGAGACGCACAGAATCATTCTGGACAATATCCAGCGCAGCCCGCTCTACGGCGGCATGATCGAGGGCGTCGGCCCGCGCTACTGCCCGTCGATTGAGGACAAGGTAGTGCGGTTTGCAGGGAAGGACCGGCATCCCATCTTCGTGGAGCCTTGCGGCGAGAACACCGAGGAAATGTATCTGCAGGGTGCGTCCAGCAGTCTGCCGGAAGATGTGCAGAATGCATTCTACCGGAGCATCAAGGGCTTCGAGAATATTGAGATCATGCGCCCGGCCTATGCCATCGAGTACGACTGCGTAGACCCCACCAGCCTCGAAGCCACGCTGGAAAGCAAGGTGGTGCGGGGCCTCTACGGTGCGGGACAGTTCAACGGCACCTCGGGCTACGAGGAAGCCGCCGCGCAGGGCCTGCTGGCCGGTCTGAACGCTGCCCGGAACGCATTGGGCGAAAGCCAGCTCATCCTGCCCAGGCAGTCGAGCTATCTCGGCACGCTGGTCGATGACCTTGTGACTAAGGGCGTCATGGACCCCTACCGGATGATGACCAGCCGCAGCGAGTACCGCCTGACCCTCCGTCAGGACAACGCCGACACCCGGTTGACGCCCATCGGCAGGGAATACGGCCTCGTGCAGGATGACCGCTGGACAAAGTACCAGCAGAGGCAGGCTGTGCTGGACGCAGAGCGCCACCGTCTGCATGACGCCCATCTGCGCACGGCGGACCTGCGCGCCGCGATGGAAGCAGCGGGCCTCGCTCCGGCCGCAGAGGGCGGCATTGCCGAAGAGCTGCTGCGCCGACCGGAAATCGACTATCCGCTCATCGCGGGCATGATCGGCTGGGGTGAGGGCATCACGCCTATGCTGGCTGAGCGTCTGGAAACTGAAATCAAGTACGCGGGTTACATTGCCCGGCAGGACCGGATGATACACGAGGTGGCCCGCCACGAGAAGACCCTCATCCCGGAGGATTTCTCTTACACAGAGCTCACCGGCCTGACATTGGAAGCCCGCGAGAAGCTGGCCCGCATCCGCCCGAAAAACTTGGGGCAGGCGGGACGCATTCCCGGCGTGTCGCCGTCGGATGTGGCACAGCTGAGTATTGCTTTAGTTGCGCAAGATAAGACGTAACACCATCGGCAAAGCCGTAAATCGGAGAAACGAGAAAAATGCGTTTAGCAAAGCGGCTAGCATTTTTCCGTTTCGACTTCTTCTTTGGGGTCTGAAAGGGGCGAGCAGCCCCTTTCCCGTGCCCGCGCCTCGGAAAAGCGGTGCTTTTCTGGTTCTCTTTTGGCACGCAAAAGAGAACATAGCACTTAATGAAAAAGCGACCTGACCCGCGCACAGGCGCGAGCACGATTGATAGATGAGGAAAACCAATGGAAAAATTAGAGTTATATGAGGGCCGTCCTGCGGACTGCACCGGGCGGCTTGAAAAAGAAGTCCACACTTACGACTTGCTGGACCGCCTCGGCATCCAGTTCTGGCGCACCGACCATGCATGGATGCACGCCGACACCATGGAAGCCTGCAAGGACATCGACGCTGTTTTGGGCGCGATGGTCTGTAAGAACCTGTTCCTCTGCAACCGGCAGAAGACGAACTTCTACCTGCTGATGATGCCGGGCGACAAGCCTTTCAAGACCAAAGAGCTTTCCGGTCAGCTGGGCATTGCCCGTCTGAGCTTTGCGTCGCCGGAAGACATGGAAAAGTACCTCGACTGTACACCTGGTTCTTCGTCCATCATGGGCCTGGCCAACGACACGGAAAACCACGTTCAGCTGCTGATGGACGAAGACTTGAAGGCGGGGGAGTACCTGGGGTGCCATCCCTGCATCAACACCTCATCGCTCAAGCTGCGGACGGCAGATGTATTTGAAAAATTCCTGCCGGCGGTGCATCATGAGCCGATTTTTGTGCATCTGACGGGCGAGTAAAGAAAGGAATTTGCTATGATAGATAAGAACCGGCTGGAACAGAAATGTTCCACATGGAACATCGCGCTCACCGGAACCCAGCTCGACCAGTTGGACGCCTTTGCGGAGATTCTGGTGGAGTACAACCAGAAGGTCAATCTGACTGCCATCACCGACCCGGAGGGCATCGAGGACAAGCACTTCCTCGACAGCCTGCTCTTTGCCTCTCAGCCTGAGGTGGCAGGGAAGATGGTGGATGTCGGTGCAGGCGCGGGCTTCCCGGGCATCGTGACGAAGATTTTCAAGCCCGAGTTGGAGCTGACCCTGATGGAACCCACCGGCAAGCGGGTGGAGTTTCTGAAATACGCCTGCGGCCAGCTGGGCCTTACCGGTGTGGAGTTCGCCAAGGAGCGCGCCGAGGAAGCTGCTCGCAAGGCGTGGCGTGAACAGTTCGATTTGGCTTCGGCCCGCGCGGTGGCGGCTCTGCCCATGCTGGCAGAATACTGCCTGCCGCTGGTGAAGGTGAGTGGAAACTTCCTTGCCATGAAGGGCGCTTCCGGCGAAGAAGAGCTGGCCGCAGCCCGGGGCGCCATCAAGAAGCTGGGCGGCGAGTACAAAGAGACCCGCACCCTCCATCTTCCGGGCGGCGATACCCGCACTCTCATCCTCTGCAAAAAGATTTCGCAAACTCCGACTGCCTACCCCAGAAACGGCGGAAAAATTGCGAAAAGTCCGCTGAAATAACGGAGCATCGAATAGAAAATGCAAGACCCTGCCGAACGAATTTTCTGGCAGGGTCTTTTATTTTCTGGTAAACTGGGGATGTAAGCAGCTGACTTTTCCACGTTTTCCCGGGAAAGGGTGGAAAACCATGACGATTCCAGACGAAAAGGGGCGGTATCATGTTTGAGAGAAAGAAATCTGCCGGAAAAATCTACGCTCTCCCGATTGAGAGCATCCAGCCGTCGCCATTTCAGGCGCGGACGAATTTCAACGAGCAGGAGCTTGCGGGGCTTGCGGCCAGCATCCGGGAGAACGGCTTACTGCAGCCGATTGCCGTGCGCAAAAAAGAAGACGGCTATGAGCTGGTGGCGGGGGAGCGGCGCCTCCGCGCCTGCAAGATGGCAAAGATGCAGACCATCCCGGCCATCCTTTGCGACTATGCCGACGACAAGACGGCGGCGATGGGGCTTCTGGAAAATCTTCAGCGGGAGAATCTGAACCCCTTCGAGCAGGCGCAGGGCCTGCGGGATGTGATGGTCTTGTGGGACTGTACGCAGGCGGAGGCGGCCAAGCGGCTTGGCATGGCTCAGCCGACACTGGCCAACAAGCTGCGATTATTGCAGCTTACCCAGGACCAGCGGCAGTTCGTGCTGGACAACGGCCTGACGGAACGCCACGCCCGGGCAGTGCTGCGTCTGCCGGAGAACCGCCGCAGTGAAGCGCTCATCACCATCGCCAAGCGGAAGATGAACGCCCGGGCTACAGACTTGTACATCGAGCAGCTGCTGAACGCAGCTGCTCCGGGACGTCACCGCATCTCAATGGTGAAGGACGTCCGCATTTTTGTGAATACCATCGACCACGCCATCCGCCTGATGACGGACAACGGTGTACCGGCAACGGCGCACCGGGAAGAGCGGGATGGGTACATTGAGTATACCGTGCGCATCCCGACGGCAGCGGCGCAGAGGTGAGGGGAGAGGGCCAGTGTTCCATGTGGAACATTGGCTCTCTTTCTTTCTGGTAAGATGGGTGGGATTGCGCGCCGATGGCGTGGATTAAATCGTTCTTGCATTGGGGCAAAGTTCTCTTTTGCGCACCAAAAGAGAACCAGAAAAGTGCCCGCTACTTTCGAGGCGCGGGATCCGACGGGTTGCGGTACCCAGCGTCCACTTCGTGCTTTGGGCGGCACTCGTGTCCTGCTGACCGCGGCCCCAACAGCTCCTCCCTGTTTCCGCCGCAGGCGGCGGTCGTCGCCGTTGCAAGAAAGGGGCTGCTCGCCCCTTTCAGACCCCGAAGGGGAAGTCGAAACGGAAAAAAGCTAGCCGCTTCGCTAAACGCTTTTTTCTCGTTTCTCCGATTTACGGCTTCGCCGAAGATTTTATGTTTACGCAAGACGAAAACTGAATCCGAATGCGAAAAAGAGCTGTGTGGCCATCAAAAAGAACGTAAAATTATAAAGAACCAGTTCAAAAAGCCGCGCTGATGTGCTATACTAAGCTGTATAAGGGACCTGCTGAGGGGAAAACGGCGGGCTTCGTCCTCGAAATGTTCCATGTGGAACAAATCTTTTTCCCGGAAGGAAGCAAGTAGCGTGGCAAAAATCGTTGCTGTTGCAAACCAGAAGGGCGGCGTGGGCAAGACCACCACAGCCGTCAACCTCTCGTCCTGCGTGGCGGCGCTGGGCAAAAAAGTGCTCATCGTAGACCTCGACCCACAGGGCAACACCACCACCGGTTATGGTATTTCCAAGCGGAGTGTAGATATTGGTACATATGAAATTCTCATCGGCGAGGCCGACGCGCGGCAGGCTGTCCGCAAGACGGAGTTTCGCACCGACGTCATCGGCTCCAACACCCGCCTCGCGGGTGCCAGCCTTGAGATGATCGACCTGCCGGGCCGCGAGAGCCGCCTGCGCAAGGCGCTGGCCCCCATCCAGAAAGATTACGACTTTATCTTCATCGACTGCCCGCCCAGCCTTGACCTGCTGACGCTGAACGGCCTGTGCGCCTGCGACAGCATCCTCATCCCGGTGCAGTGCGAGTATTATGCGCTGGAAGGTCTGTCGGAGCTTATCAGCACTCTTAAGACCGTCCGCAAGAAGTACAACCCCTATCTGGACATCGAAGGCGTGGTGTTCACCATGTTCTCTGTCCGCTATAACCTGACACTGCAGGTGGTGGAGCAGGTCAAGAAATACTTTGGAAACAAGGTGTATCAGACCACCATCCCTCGCAGCATCCGCATCTCGGAAGCTCCCAGCTATGGCCAGCCCATCAACTTCTATGAGCCGAAGGGCAAGGGCAGCGAGGCGTATATGGACCTTGCCATCGAGTTCGTGAAGAGCAACCGCCCCGCCGAAGCTGCACCCAAGCGCCGCCGCGGAAAAGCTGCAGCGGAACCGGTCGAGACGATGGGGCTGGCCGATGTGAAGATGGACGGCTGAGGGAGAGAGGAGACCAATGGCAAAAGGAAGAGGAGGACTGGGCCGGGGGCTGGAAAGTCTGTTTGAGGACGCCGCCCCCAGCTTTGAGTCAGATACCAGAATCGAGACGCTGCCCCTGCGGGAGATCGAGCCAGACCCCGGCCAGCCCCGCAAGACCTTCGACGACGAGACGCTGGCAGAGCTTTCGGCCAGCATCGCTGAGCACGGTTTATTGCAGCCCATTGCGGTGCGCCCGAAGCCGTCCGGCGGCTACCTCATCGTGGCAGGCGAGCGCCGCTGGCGGGCCAGCCGGATGGCGGGCCTCACCGAGGTGCCGGTCATCGTCAAGGACGTGACCGATGAGCAGGCCATGGAGCTTGCGCTGGTGGAGAACCTGCAGCGCGAAGACCTTGACCCCGTGGAAGAGGCGGCCGGCATCCGTGAGTTGATGACCCGCTGCGATTTGACCCAGGAGCAGGCCGCCCGCAAGCTGGGCAAGAGCCGGAGCGCACTGGCCAACAGCCTGCGGCTGCTGAGCCTGCCGGAAACAGTGCTGGAACTGCTGAAAAGCGGCTTCATTACGATCGGACACGCGAAGGTCGTTTTGGGCCTGCCTACGCCGGAGCTGCAGGAGGAAGCGGCTCAGATGATAGCGGACAACCAGCTGAACGTCCGTCAGGCCGAAGCTTTGTGCAAAAAGCTGGCAAAGCCCGCAAAAGAGCCTGTGGCCGCGCCGCTGCCGAGCGCGTTGCCGGTGGAGGTGGAAGAAAGCCTCAAGCAGGCGCTGGGCAGCGAAGTCCGCGTGGCCTACCACGACGGCAAAGGCAAGCTGACCGTCCATTTCTATTCGGACGACCAGCTGAAAGCCTTTGCAAATCTGCTGGGGCAGTACAGCGTGGAGTAACCTCTCTCGCTATCGCTCGACAGCTCTCCTTAATAGGAGAGCCTAAGCAGAAAAGTTATTAGAAATGCGTACCAAGGCGGGGAACACCGCCTTTGAACGGCACAGCGGGGAACGCCCCCTGTGCAAGCAATAGAGTATAAGGAGAGTTATCATGCTTGACATCAAATTTGTCCGCGACAACCCGGATGCGGTCAAGGAAAACATCAAGAAGAAGTTTCAGGATGCAAAGCTCCCCCTCGTTGACGAAGTCATCGAGAAGGACGCCAAGTACCGCGAGTGCCTGAAGGAAGTCGAGTCCCTGAAGGCTGCCCGCAACAAGCTGAGCAAGGCCAACGGTCCTCTGTTCGGCCAGCTGAAGAAGTGCGACGACGAGTCCAAGAAGGCCGAGCTGCAGGCTCAGATCGACGCCAACAACGCCGCTGTCAAGGCTGACGCCGACAAGATGGCAGAGCTGGAAGCCGAGGAGGCAAAGCTGGCTGAACGCATTCAGGAGATCATGTACACCATCCCCCAGATGATCGACCCCAGCGTACCCATTGGCCCGGACGACACCTACAACGTCGAGGCTCAGCGCTTCGGTGAGCCGGTCGTGCCTGATTTCCCCATCCCGTACCACACCGAGATCATGGAAAGCTTCGACGGCATTGATATGGACGCCGCAGGCCGCGTGGCCGGCAATGGCTTCTACTACCTGCTGGGCAACATCGCCCGCCTGCACGAGGCTGTTCTGGCCTATGCCCGCGACTTCATGATCGACAAGGGTTTCACCTATGTCATCCCTCCCTTCATGATGCACGGCAACGTGGTGCAGGGCGTCATGTCCTTCCCTGAGATGGACGCCATGATGTACAAGATCGAGGGCGAGGACCTCTACCTCATCGGCACCAGTGAGCACACTATGATCGGCCGCTTCATCGACCAGACTCTGGATGAGGCTACTCTGCCCCTGACCCTGACTTCCTACAGCCCCTGCTTCCGCAAGGAGAAGGGCGCTCACGGCATCGAGGAGCGTGGCATCTACCGCATCCACCAGTTCGAGAAGCAGGAGATGATCGTCGTCTGCCGTCCCGAGGAGAGCGCTGACTGGTACGAGAAGCTCTGGAAGAACTCCGTCGAGCTGTTCCGCAGCATGGAAATCCCTGTCCGTCAGCTGAACTGCTGCTCCGGTGACCTGGCTGACCTGAAGGTCAAGAGCTGCGACATCGAGGCATGGAGCCCCCGCCAGCAGAAATACTTCGAAGTCTGCTCCTGCTCCAACCTGGGCGATGCACAGGCCCGCCGCCTGCACATCCGCGTCAAGGGCAAGGATGGTAAGACCTATCTGGCCCACACTCTGAACAACACCTGCGTGGCTCCTCCGCGTATGCTCATCGCATTCCTCGAGAACCATCTGCAGGCTGATGGCAGTGTCACCATCCCCAAGGTCCTGCAGCCCTACATGGGCGGCCTCGAGGTCATGGTGCCTGTCCACAAGAAGTAAGCCTGCTTTCCACCATTCTCCAATAAAATGTTGAAAGTCCCCGCCATTCATACAGGATGGCGGGGGCTTTTTGCGTACAGACGTATAAAATCAGAAAGAATGAAAAAATTGAAGATTTTTTTGAAAAAGTTGTTGACAAAACGGGAGTTGTTGGATATAATAATAAAGCACTGTTCAAGTGCGACAAATAAATATGGCGGTATAGCTCAGTTGGCTAGAGCATTCGGTTCATACCCGAAGTGTCACCGGTTCAAATCCAGTTACCGCTACCACATTACAGAGTTTCGCTAAGATAAGGGGGACGGTCGTCCGCAATAGTGGATGATGAAAGTCGGAGGTTTTAGCGAAGCTCTGTATTTCTAAGGCCCGTTGGTCAAGCGGTTAAGACACGGCCCTTTCACGGCTGTAACATGGGTTCGATTCCCGTACGGGTCATAAAAAAGCTCCTCAATCTTAGGATTGAGGAGCTTTTTTAGTGTTCGGGTTCCAATCTTCAGGAATGTCTACCGTGGTTGCTGCCGCTTTGTTTGACCCGAACGGGAATCAGAGCAAAAATCACCCCCGCCCGCACCATCCGGCAGGCGGGGGTTCGTTATGCAAGGAAGCAGATGATGTCGTTTTACGGTCTCTGGCCCATGCCGCCTTCCAGCGTCAGGGTCTCGCCGGACATATACTTGAAATCCGGCATGGCCAGCTGGACGCAGACACGGCCAATCTCCGTCTCAGCGTTGCCGTAGTGGCCCATGGGGGGCATCTTGACGTTGGCCTTGAAAGCGTCAGGGTAGGCGTCCCTGAACTGCTCGAGCTTGGCCGTCCAGGCCAGCGGGCAGACCACGTTGACGTTGATGCCGTCCTTGCCCCACTCGGTGGCGGCGACGCGGGACATACCGCGGATGCCCTCCTTGGCGGCAGCATAGGCCGACTGGCCGAAGTTGCCGAAGAGGCCAGCGCCGGAAGCGAAGTTGATGACGCTGCCGTGAGACTCAGCCAGATAGGGGTAGCAGGCTTTCATGTAGTAGAAAGCGGCGTAGAGGCCGGAGTAGATGGCCAAATCGAACTGCTCGGTGGTGTGCTCGGTCAGCGGCACGCCGGAGGCCGAAGCCTGTGCATTGTTGATGAGCACCTGAATGCCGCCGAAGGTATCGACAGCCTGCTTGACCACATTTGCCACAGTGGCCTCGTTGTTGCCGCCCGCGCAGACATCGGCCTGCACGGTCAGCACCTTGATGCCGTAGAGGCTTTCCAGCTCCTGCTTGGCTGCTTCCAGCTTCTTGACATTGCGGCCTGTGATGACGAGGTTCGCGCCCTCCTTGGCGTATGCGGTGGCGATGCCGTAGCCGATGGAGCCGCAGCTCCCATCCTTCAGGACAGCGCGCCCTGCGCCGGTAATGATGGCGGTTTTACCAGTTAAAAAGCCCATAAGTTGCAACCTCCTGTTTCGATGTCCCTCGGTGTTCTGCCGGGGGTTGTTCTATAGCTCGAGTATATCAGAAAATCGGAAAATTGTAAAATAGCGCTTTTGAATCGTTTTTTCTTTGCTTGAGGAATGGCGCAGACGCTCACTCGCGGTATTTTTTCATCATTTCCTTTTGCAAAAAAATACGGCCCTGCCAGGATGCATTTCAGAGTCCCGGCAGGGCCGTGCTTTTGTTTTTCAGTGCTGGTGGAGATACGTCAGAATATCTTCCGGCTTTGCGGCCAGAGCATCGGCACCGGCGGCGGTCAGCTCTGCTTCGCCCCGGAAGCCCCAGAGAACGCCCAGAGCGGGCAGACCGGCATTGTGTCCCGTAAGGATGTCTACGTCGCTGTCGCCCACGAAAAGGGTGCTCTGCGGGTCTGCGCCGAGGTCAGCCATCAGAGAGTAGACGCCAGCCGGGTCGGGTTTGGTGGGAACACCGGGGCGGCTGCCCCGCACCAGCGAAAAGCTGTCCGGGCCGAAGTAGTGCTCGATGATCTTTCCACAAAAAGCGTCCGCTTTGTTGGAAAAAACGGCGGTCTGGACGCCCTCGGCCTTCAGCGCGGCCAGCAGTTCCAGGATGCCGGGATAGGGGGCCGTTTTGTCTTCCTTGTGGGCGTCATACCTGGCCGAGAACTCGGCCAGCGTGGCGGCAAGCTGTTCGGGCGTCCGGGCGTTTTCCGGGGAAAAGCGCTCCACCAGCTTCGGGATGCCGTTGCCCACGAAGTGCTTGTAGGTCTCTACTGGAAAGGTCGGCCAGCCGTGCTGGGTGCAGACCCAGTTGGCCGCGTCGGCCAGGTCGTCGATGGTGTTCAGTAAGGTGCCGTCCAAATCGAAGAGAATGGTTTTTATCATGAGAATCAGACTTCCTTTTGTTTTATGTTTCCTGTTCCAAAGCGTTGAGACAGGGCGCAGCGTCCCGCACGGGGATGCTGCGCACCTTGAGCCGCACCTGCCCGGGCAGAGCCAGCGTCAGCGTCATGCGCTGATAACGTGCCGCCCAGGGCGATTGGAAGGTGCGCAGGCAGACATCCGGGTGGAACACACAGATGCAGTGGAGATAAACACCCTTCTGCCGCCGCAGGGTGAACCGGCCCTCCCGGAGCCAGATGCCCTCTTTCAGCCAGCCCATCAGCCCGCCCGCCAGAAAGACGGCAAATACCGCTGTCGGGATGAGCAATGTCCCCGTGAGGGCAGGCAGGACGCTGCGGGAGACCAGCACCAGCAGCAGGCACAGCCCGAACGGGATGCCGGCAGGCGCAAAGAAAACGGCGCTGCGGTGGGTGAGGTCGTGCCGGGTGTCGGGCGGCATCCGGAACTCGGGCAGCAGCTCCCGGAACAGCTCTTCCTGCCCGGAGCGGTAGACGAAAAGCGGCAGTTCCGGGCGGCAGCTGCCTGCCACCACGAATACCGGCCAGCGCTTCATGAGCCGGGCGATGGGGGAGACGCGGACGTCCGCGTAGCTTATCTCACTGCTCCGCACCCGGAACTCGAACCGGGACAGCCAGCCGCCCCGGCTGCCCAGCTGGTCGGCAGTGTGCCAGACCGTATAATGGACGGTCTGGACAAAACTGCGGGCCAGACTGATGCCGAAGAGCGACCCGGTCAGCACCAGCATCCACGCAGCACCGGCGGGCAGCCAGTGGGCCGCGAACCGGACGAGGACGTTCAGCCGGGAGAGGGCCACGGCCTCGGCGGTGAGGGGAAATGGCCGGCTCTGCCGGACGGCCAAATAGGTCAGCGCCAGCGTGGACAGACCGTTGGCACCCAAAACCACCAGCGCGGCCCGCTCGCCCCCGGCAGGGCGGTGGCAGACCGGGTCCCGGACAGGCATCAGGCGGTCAGCAAGCTCCTGCGCGTCTTCTTTGTGCAAATAAAGGGTGACGGCTCGCTTGGCAGGCTGGCCCACCGGGTAGAGCACCACCCGGCTGGCCCCGAGCAGCCGAAAGAAAAGCGGCCGCTCAATGGTCAGTGCGGCCAGAGCTTCGCCCCGGATGATGCGCTCCCGCTTGGAGATGAACGCCCACCGCAGCCGGAGCACACCGGCCTCATCCAGCGCCCAGCTGCTGGCTTCCAGCAGGATGGAGCTGGCCCCGCAGAGGAAGAGCAGAAGCGCGGCGTCCTGCCGCAGAGCTGTGAGCAGAGCGTTCAGGCTGAACTCCAGCAGGGCATTCGCCAGCGGCAGCAGGCAGACGACGACCGCCTTGCGCAGGAAGTGGAGGGCGGCGAGGGGGTGGTAATGCCGTTGTCGGGTCATGGTGCATCCTCCGCCAGAATGTGGGCCAGAAGCCCGGCCTGCTGGGCCGGGATGGCGGGCAGAAAGAGCTTCGCGCCCGGGGCTGCCACGATGAGCAGCGAGACGCCGCCCAGCCGCAGCAGGGGCGTCCGAAGCAGCCGGACGCTGGTAACGGCCCGGCGGGGAAGCACCTGACGCACCGGCAGCGCAACGCCGGAGTAGACCGTTACGGTCCGTTCCCCCAGCACAGCAGCAAAGCTGCAGGCCCGCGCCCAGAGGCAGTAGACCAGAAAGCCCCAGAGCAGGCAGAAACCCGCCCCAGCGACAATGCTCTGCCAGAACACGAAGGGCGCAGCGAACAGCCCCGGCACCGCCGCCCAGACGCAGAGGACGGCCCGGCCAGTGGGCGGGATGATGACGGCGGTGCGCCGCAGCTCCTGCTCCGTCACTTATCGCTGAGGCCCCAGGCCTCGGTCAGCTCGTGCAGGCTGTCGTCACGGGTCAGGCAGAGGATGTGGTCCCAGGGCAGCAGGATCGTGCTGCCGTGGGGGATGATGAACTCGGTGTCGCGGGTGATGCTGATCAGGATGGTGTCGCCCGGGATGGGGATGTCCATGATGGCCTTGCCCGCGTAGAGGAAATTCTCGGGCAGCAAAATTTCATTCAGGCTTGCCGTGCCGCCGCCCAGAGAGAGGAGCTGGCGGATGGTATCTGTCTCGATCTCCCGCTCGAGGATGTGGCTCAGGTTGTCGGTGCCGCAGACTACGGTGTCCACGCCGAGAGTGTGGAGCAGTTCGCGGTTCTTGGGGTTGGAGGCCCGGGCCACGGTGCGGTCTACGCCGAACTCCCGCTTGGCGATCTGACAGGCCACAAGGTTGTCTTCGTCAGAGCCGGTCACAGCCACAAAGGCGTCGCAGCTGGCGACGTCGGCGGTGCGCAGAGTGTCCATGCTGATGGAGTCGCCGCAGATGACCGGAATGTCCAGCGTATCGGCCAGCATCCGGCACTGGCTCTCCACTGGCTCGATGATGACGATTTCGTGGCGGTTGGCCAGCAGGCTCTGGGCCAGATACCGGCCCACACGCCCGCCGCCAGCAATACAAACTTTCATAATGCTACCTCATTATACAAATGGTATCGGTTATTTGGCAAGAGAACGGAACACGGCCTGCTCGGTGAGGACGGTGGGGCAGATGGTGTCCAGTTCGTAAGCCTTGTGGTAGAGTACCTGCAGGTGGGGGTCGGAGACGCGGCAGATGACCTTTTCGCGCTGAAAGAGGCTCTTGGCGATCTGCGCGGCCATCAGGTTGAGGGAGTCGTCCTCGCTGACGGCGGCCACGGCGTCGCAGTTCTCGATGCCGCCCTGACGCAGTACATCGGGGTCGGTGGGGTCGCCCACAAGGGCGTTGCCGCTGAAGGTGTAGTCGTCGAAGGCGTCCAGACGTTTGAGCTGTTCGGAGTCCTTTTCGATGATGGAGATGTCGTGGCCGATGCGCTCCAGATCCCGCACCAGCGATGCGCCCACCTGGTCGCAGCCGATTACAAGAATGTTCATGAAATTACCTCGCTGTAAAATATATATGGAACTTCGTCTCCGATAAATCTACATCCCAGTATAGCATATTTTCCCCCGCAGATAAATAGAAAAGCTGTAGGGGACTCCAGAGATAAAATTTTTGAATTCCTGGTGCGCAGAGAGTCGGAATATGGTATACTGAAACGGTATGACGATAAGAATCACAAAAGCCCGTGCGCCCGGCGTACGGCAGGAGGAGTGCTTATATGTTTCTTGAGATCATCAAAGCGATCTTGATGGGCATCGTGGAGGGCATCACCGAGTGGCTGCCCATCTCGTCCACAGGCCATATGATCTTGCTGGAACAGGTGGTAAAGTTCAACGCCAGCGAAGAGTTCATGTCCATGTTCCGCGTGGTCATCCAGCTGGGTGCCATCCTTGCAGTGGTGGTGCTGTTCTGGGGCAAGCTGTGGCCCTTCGGTCTGCGGCATGGCCGCGTCATCTCCAAGTCCAGCGTCTGGCAGCTCTGGTTCAAGGTGGTCGCCGCCACCCTGCCGGTGCTGGTCATCAGCCCGTTGGACGACTGGATGGAGGCTCACTTCTACAACTACATCACCGTGGCCGCAACGCTCATCCTCTACGGTGTGCTGTTCCTCGTGGTGGAGAGCCGCCGCACTGCGCCCCACGTCACCCATCTGGAACAGATCACTTACCGTGACGCCCTCATCATCGGCGTCTGGCAGATGCTGGCCATCATCCCCGGCACCTCCCGTTCCGGCGCGACCATCGTGGGCGGTCTGCTGCTGGGCCTCTCCCGTGCCTGCGTGGCGGAGTTCACCTTCTACCTCGCCATCCCGGTCATGGCGGGTGCATCCCTGCTCAAGGTGCTCAAATTCGCCGTCTCCGGTGTCGCCATCACCGGCACCGAAGTGGCTGTGCTGGCGGTGGGCTGCGTGGTGGCCTTTGTGGTCAGTCTGGCGGCTATCCGCTTCCTGATGGATTACGTCAAGCGCCACAACTTCACCTTCTTCGGCATCTACCGCATCGCCCTCGGCCTTGTGGTGCTGGCCGTGGCAGTGGTGTCCGCAATGGTGTAAAATCGAACTCAGATCTTCTGAGCCTCTCGCTTCGGCGAGGGGCTTTTCTTGCGCCTGCCCCTGCGTCGTGCTATAATGCTTTCAGAGAGTATGAGCGCGGCAAACAGGAGCTGCGCACCTGAAATTGTCAAAGAAAACAGGAGGAAAAGCCGATGGAAGCATCGACCGTCTACTATACCGATTTCCGCTGTCCCGTGGGTACCAGCCTCACCGATAAGCTGCGCCGCCTGTGCATCGCGGCAGGCATCAAGAACATCGACATGGAGGGCAAGTTCGTCGCCATCAAGATGCATTTCGGCGAGCTGGGCAACCTGGCCTATCTGCGCCCCAACTACGCCAAGGTGGTGGCCGACCTGTGCAAGGAGCAGGGCGGTATGACCTTCCTGACCGACTGCAACACCCTGTACCCTGGCAGCCGCAAGAACGCCCTCGAGCATCTGACCTGCGCCCAGCTGAACGGCTTCTGGCCCATGACCACCGGCTGTCAGGTCATCATCGCCGACGGTCTGCGCGGCACCGATGAAGTCGAAGTGCCTGTGCCGAACGGCGAATACTGCAAGACCGCTAAAATCGGCCGCGCCATCATGGACGCCGACATCTTCATCAGCCTGAGCCATTTCAAGGGCCACGAGTCCACCGGCTTCGGCGGTGCCATCAAGAACATCGGCATGGGCTGCGGCTCCCGCGCCGGCAAGATGGAGCAGCACGCCTCCGGCCACCCGGCGGTGCAGGAAGACCTCTGCCGCGGCTGCCACCGCTGCGCCAAGGAGTGCGGCTCCGACGCCATCAGCTACAACGAGAAGAACAAGGCCGTCATCGACCAGGACAAGTGCAAGGGCTGCGGCCGCTGCATCGGTGCCTGCAACTTCGACGCCATCTATGCCCTGTGCGACAGCGCCAACGAGATGCTGGACCGCAAGATGGCCGAGTATGCCGCTGCCGTCTGCCATGACCGTCCCACCTTCCACATCAGCCTCGTGCAGGACATCAGCCCCAACTGCGACTGCCACGGCGAGAACGACGCGCCCATCCTGCCGGACATCGGCATGTTCGCCTCCTTCGACCCGGTGGCCCTCGACCAGGCTTGTGCCGACGCCTGCCTGAACGCCGCTCCGCTGCCCAACAGCCAGCTGGGCCAGAACCTCGCCACCCCGGGCTGGAACTGCCACCACGACAACTTCAAGGACTCTAACCCCAACATCGAGTGGAAAGCCACCCTCGAGCAGGCCGAGAAGGTCGGCATGGGTACCCGCGCCTACACCCTCAAGAAAGTCTGATCCCGATAAAACAAAGGCCGGACGCCTCCCGCACCAAAGCGGAAAGGCGTCCGGCCTTTTCTCTGTGATTTAATACTCGCCCTTTGCCTCCGGCACGAGGGGGTCAACGACATCCTCAAGGGCGTTCCAGTCCTTCTCAGAGAAGGTCAGTTTCTTGGCGTCGAGGCCCACGTCCTCCAGACGGCCTGCCATGGCGTCCTTGTCTTCCAGCAGGGCAGCGGCATCGTCCTTTATCATAGGCCATGCCTCGGCAAAGCCCTCCTGCTCCGAGTCGGAGAGGTTGTTGTACCACTGGGTGTAGGCGTCCTCAATGGCTGTTTCCGTGCGGGCAGAGAGGTTTGCCTCGTCGGCCCAGACCAGCAGGGTGGCTGCGGCCTGCACGCTCTTGAGGGAGCAGCCGGACACGCCGGGACCCCAGCCGAGGCTGGGCTCAAAGGCGGCTGCAGTGCCGTCTACGCTGAACAGTGAGTTCTCGTCGAAATCTTTGTTGAACAGCCCGGAGGTGTCAGCCTGCGCGGTGCTGCTGGGGGCGCTCTCGCTGCTGACGCTGGACGGCTCAGAAGCCGAAGAGCTTGCGTGGGAGGCGTCGCCATTTGTATTGGAGCAGCCTGCCAGCAAGCCGCAAAGCAGAGCAGCACTCACAAGGAGCGAAAGGATGTGCTTTTGAGTCATAGGGGATGTCCTCCTTCTATCTGCGCCCGGCCCGCAGGCCGGGGAAAATATCTCTCTGAGACTAGTATACTGTTCTGCCGCGCGGTTGTCAATCGGCCTTGTCACGAACAAATTTTAAGGGGCCGTGCAGTGGGGCCGGATTGACCTTTCCGGCGCAGCGGGCTATAATAAAGGGTACAGGAATCGTTAAAATACCAAGGAGAAAATAACCATGAAGAATGCAGCTTTTTCGATAGAGGAGCTTTTCCGTTTTCTGGACGCCGGCGTCAGTGCTTTCCACTCCACGGCTGCTGCGTCCGCCATTCTGGAAGCCGAGGGCTATGTGAACTGCCCTGAGAGCGCCGCGTGGGAGCTGGCCCCCGGCGGCAAGTATTACACCACCCGCAACGGCTCTGCCGTGCTGGCATGGCGTATGCCCAAGGGTGAGCTGACCGGCTGGCACGCAGCCGCCAGCCACAGCGACTCGCCCACCTGGCGTATCAAGCAGTTCGACACGGAGGACAAGGTCTTCGCCAAGGCCGAGGTCGAGGGCTACGGCGGCATGATCATGCCCTCCTGGCTCGACCGTCCGCTGACCGTGGCAGGCCGTCTGCTGGTGCGCACCGAGAGCGGCATCGAGAGTCGTCTGGTCTGCCCCGACCGTGCGCTGGCCTGCATCCCCAACCTCTGCATCCACTTCAGCCGCGACCTGAACAACGGCATGAAGTATAACCCGCAGGTCGATCTGCAGCCCATCTTCGGCAGCAAGGGCGGAAACCTGAAAGAGGTCCTGGCCGCTGAGGCCGGCGTGAAGGCTGAGGACATCCTCGACGCTGACCTTGTCCTCGCCACCCGTGAGAAGGCCGTCCGCATGGGCCTGAACGGCGAGTATTTCATGTCCGGCCGCATCGACGACCTCGAGTGCGCCTACACCACTCTGTGGGGCTTTCTGCAGGGCCGCGGCGAAGAGGAAGGCCGCGGAGACATCTGGGTCATGTTCGACAACGAAGAGGTCGGCTCTTCCAGCCGTCAGGGCGCGCAGGGGACCCTCATGGCCGACGTGCTGGCCCGCATCGAGGAGAGCATGGGCGTCAGCAGGGAGCAGAGCATCCGCGCCCGCACCAACTCTCTGGTGCTGAGCGCCGACAACGGCCACGCCACCCATCCCAACCACCCCGAAAAGAGCGACCCCGCCAACCCCGTCGTGATGGGCGGCGGCGTCCTGCTGAAGTATAATGCCCGCCAGACCTATACCACCAGCGGATTCACCGGCGCAGCCTTCACCGCCATCTGCAAGAAGGCTGGTGTGCCGGTGCAGGTGTTCGCAAACCGCGCCGATGTGCCGGGCGGCTCCACGCTGGGCAATCTGCTGGGCCATCAGATCCTGATGCCCATGGTGGACATCGGTCTGGGCCAGCTGGCCATGCACTCCGCCATGGAGACGGCAAGCTGCGCCGACGCCGAGTACATGGCAAAGGCCGTGGCAGAGTATTACAACACCCCCATCTTCCAGCCGAAGGACGGGGAGTGGAAGCTGGGCCTGTGAGCGCTGTCGTCGGGCGGTTCGCCCCCAGCCCCAGCGGGCGGCTCCATCTGGGCAACCTCGCGTGCAGCCTCCTTGCATGGCTGAGCGCCAGGAGCCGGGGCGGGCGAATCGTTCTCCGCATCGAGGACCTGGACGCGGAGCGCTGCCCCCGCAAGTACGCCGACCAGCTGGAAGAAGACCTTGGGTGGCTGGGCCTTTTCTGGGATGAGGGCGGCAGCAAGGGCGGCCCCCAGGAGCCATATTACCAGAGCGAGTGCAGCGGCATCTACACCGAGAGCTACAAAAAGCTGGAAGCCATGGGGCTTGTCTATCCCTGCTTCTGCTCCCGCAGCCAGCTCCATGCCGCCAGTGCGCCCCACACCTCGGACGGCAACGTCATCTATCCCGGCACCTGCCGGGGGCTGACAGCCGAAGAAATCGCCGAAAAGCGGAAAAAGAAAGCTCCTGCTTACCGCCTCATGGTGCCGGACGAGAACATCACCTTCACCGACGGCTGTATGGGCGAACATACAGAAAACCTTCTGCGCGACTGCGGTGACTTTTACCTCCGCCGCGCCGACGGCGTATTTGCGTATCAGCTGGCCGTCGTGGTGGACGACGCCCGGATGGGCGTCACCGAAGTCGTGCGCGGGGCCGACCTGCTTTCCTCTACGGCGCGGCAGCTCTATCTGTACCGGCTTCTGGGTCTGCCTGCACCGAAGTTCGCCCACTGCCCTCTGCTGCTGGCGTCGGACGGGCGGCGGCTCTCCAAGCGGGACGGCGACCAGAGCCTTGAGAACCTTCGCGCCCGCTATACGGCCGAGGACATCGTGGGCCGTCTGGCCTATGCCTACGGCTTGCAGGAAGAGCCTGCACCTCGGACGCCGGAAAGCCTCATCAAAGACTTTTCGTGGGATAAGGTGCCGAAGAAAGACATCTGTCTGCCGGAAGGGCTGTTTTAGCGCAGCGTAACACCCTCGGCGAAGCCGTAAATGGGAGAAACGAGAAAAAAGCGTTTAGCGAAGCGGCTAGCTTTTTTCCGTTTCGACTTCTCCGTTGGGGTCTGAAAGGGGCGAGCAGCCCCTTTCTCGTGGGTCCAGCGCGTCGAAATCGCTGGTGGTTTTCTGGTTCTCTTTTGCCAGCAAAAGAGAACATTAGCCTTAATGAAAAAGCGCTTTACCCCACGCCACCAGCGCGCGAAGAACTTCATCTTCAATACACAAAAAGACCTTCAAGTTTTCATGAAGAGAACTTGAAGGTCTTTTCTGCTTTCAGAAAGGGGTACGTTATCAGAGCCGCTGCGGAACGCGGCGCATCTCTCCCGTGCGCTCGAGGCTGCTGGCGGCAGCGTCCAGCGCAAAGGCCAGCGCTGCGCCCAGCACCACGTCGATGCAGCTGTGCTGCTTGAGCAGCATGGTGGACAGGATGATGGCCATGCCCAGAACATTCGCGGCAGGCCGCATCCAGCGGCGGCCCGGCTCGTCGAAGCAGCGGCTCCGGCGGTAGCCTATCATCAACGTCACCGTGTTGAGGACGTGGATGGACGGGCAGACATTCTTGGAGCTGTCAACGGCATAGAGCATCCGCACCAGACGGGCGAAGATGTCGCTGCCATACACCCGGCAGGGCCGCAGCGCAAGCCCTGTGGGCAGAAGAACATAACAGCTCAGTGCGATGGTCATGCCGGCGAAGAGGCACAGGCAGACCCGCCAGAAGTCGCTGCGCTCGCCGTGCCGCAGCAGATAGAACAGGGTAAAGGGGATCCACGCGAACCATGCAAAATAGGGGACGATGGCGTACTTGCAAAAGGGGATGACATCGTCCAGCTGGCAGTGTACCCAGATGGCAGGGACGGTGATATTCACCTCGAGCCAGTGGAACGCGGTCAGATAAAATACAGTGTAAAGAGCCATGAAAGAGATGGGATGACGTGCGATCCAGCTGCGCATCAGTAACACTTCCTTTTAGGGGCAGTATTCCATTTCGCCCCGGCTTCATAGCATTATACGCCCCAATCATGAACAAAACAAGACAAAAATCTGACAATCTTACAAAAACAGCCTGCGAAAAACTGTGCAGATAGTCGAGCTGTTTTTGCGCTGCAAACAAAAACAAGCCGCTGCCAACTGGCAGCGGCTTGTTGCTTGAAGTTCAAGCAATGCCGTTCGGAATGGGTAAGTTCAGACGGCGGCGAAACTCAGATGAGTACGCTGGGCTGTTATGCATTCTTTGCAGCGTGCTTCTTGGTCGCATGGAGGAAGATAGCCAGCATTGCGATGGCAAAGATGACGCCGACGGGATATGCAACAGCGGTGTTGTAGATGGTAGCGCCCTCAGCGGTCTTGCTGTTGAGGATGCTGCCAAGGCACTCAGGAGCCAGAATGAAGTAAGTAGAAGAAACTGCGCTCATGAAGGTAGCAGGCACAGCGGTGATCCAGTAGTTCTTCTTCTCCTGGAAGAGGTACATGGAAGCAGCCCACAGAACGATCATAGCCAGAGTCTGGTTGGTCCAGCTGAAGTAGCGCCAGATAACGGTGTAGTTGATGAAGCCCAGTGCATTGCCGATGCCCAGGAAAGCGCCGACGCCCAGAACGGGGATGCAGAGCTTCAGGCGGTTTGCGTAGCTGTCCTGATCGATCTTGAACCAGTCGGCCAGGGTCAGACGAGCGGAACGGAATGCGGTATCGCCAGAGGTGATGGGGCAGACGACGACGCCGATCATAGCCAGTGCGATGCCCACACCGCCCATGGTCTTGGAGCAGACGTCGTAGATAGCAGCGGACTGGCCCTCAGCCAGAGCAGCTGCCAGACCGGTGTTCAGACCGCCGGTGATCTCGTACAGGGAGCAGCCAGCTGCGGCCCAGATCAGAGCGATGATGCCCTCGCAGACCATTGCGCCGTAGAAGACGAAGTGGCCCTGCTTCTCACTCTTCATGCAGCGAGCCATCAGAGGCGACTGAGTGGAGTGGAAACCGGAGATAGCGCCGCAGGCGACGGTGATGAACATGAAGCTCCAGATAGGAGTTCCGGAGGGATGCATGCTGCCGAAGTGCTCCCAGATCTCGGGGATGGTGTAGGCGGGGTTGGTGAAGATGCCAAAGATAACGCCGACGGCCATGATGATCAGGCAGATGCCGAAGATGGGGTAGATCTTACCGATGACGGCGTCGATGGAGATGAAGGTCGCGATGAAGTAGTAGACCAGGATGATGACCAGCCAGAACAGGGTAGTGGTCAGAACACCGGACATACCGTTGTTCTTGCACAGGGTGACGATCAGGCCGGCAGGGCCGACTGCGAACACAGTACCGACCATGATCAGCAGCACGACGGAGAACACACGCATGACATTCTGCATCACAGGGCCGAGGTATTTGCCGGTGATCTCTGCGATAGAGCCGCCGTCATTACGCTCGCTCATCATGCCGGAGAAGTAGTCGTGGACGCCACCTGCAAAGATGGTGCCGAAGGTGATCCACAGGAATACCACAGGGCCCCACAGAGCACCCTGCAGTGCGCCGAAGATGGGGCCGAGGCCCGCGATGTTCAGCAGCTGGACCAGAAACAGCTTCCACTGGGGCATCACGACATAGTCAACACCGTCGTTGATGCGGACAGCGGGAGTTTCACGGTCATCGGGTCCGAACGTGTTGTCAACGATCTTGCCGTAGACGAAGTAACCGCCGATCAGGATCGCTAAACAGAGTAAGAAACTAATCATACCAGAAACCTCCTTTTTGATTTCTGCAGCCGACCCCATTCTGCCGACTGCCAAAATCATCCTTGGCCTTATGTTAACACATTCTTCATAAAATGAATAATATGCTTCTGGTATGGGTCATATATCAAAAAATATATGGCCCGGCACCCTGTTTGTGGGATGCCGGGCCATATTTTAACGAAGATGCGATTGAATTTCGAGGCTGTTTCTCTTTGAAACGATTCCGGAAATGTCCGGAGGGCAGTTTGCCGAAAATTCTTGCGCGTTTTTGTGCAGAGTGCTGAGGCGAGGCACTTTTTTACCTTTTTCCGTGGCTTTTTCGCATAAAATGGCGAGAGCTGAAAAAACGTCCTCATTTTACCGTGAGGGCGGCTTCCCGGTGGAGCAGGTCGATGAATGCCTGTTCTTCGGACCGGAGCGCGCCGTGGTCGGGGTAGACCAGCACGTCCCGCATGACCTGACGCTGGGCGGGGCATTTTTTGAGCACCAGATGGAACTGGTCCAGCGCCCGCTGGGGCATGGGGGAGGCCCACATATAAGCTGAGGGCAGCTGCTGCAAGATAGAAAGCTGGCTGCACCGCTCGTAGACATGGATGCGGCGGCTGTCGTTGACGTGCCAGCGCACGCCGTCGCCGCCGTCTTCGCCGGGGAGCTGGAAGTCGTCGTGCATGATCTCCATATAATGGTTCAGCTCCGAGAGGTCTTTCACCTCGTGCTTGGCCAGCGGGCCGTCCCGGTTGGTGAGAAGCTGGTATTCGAACTCCATCACAGGCTCCATTTTCAGGCCCCGGCGGGCGCAGTAGTGGATGTAGTGGTCGTCGTCCTCGGCAGCATACCGCAGCAGCGCCAGGTGATAGCCCCGGCGCAGCACGAAGTCCAGCGCCTCCATGGAGCCGCCCTCCCGGATGTGGATGCGGAGCTGGTCGGCCCCGGCGGCTTCTTTCAGGAAATCCACCGCCGCATAGGAGGCGTAGGTGGCGTGGGGGATCATCACCCGCAGCTCGGCGCAGCGCTCCCGGGCGTGGTGGGCATCTTCGGTCAGGCGGTCTACCTCTTCCAGCACCCGCGCGGCCTGCTCGATGAACCGCCGCCCCTGCTCGGTGGGAATCATGCCGGTGGACGAGCGCTCAAAGATGCGCAGGCCGTATTCCTCTTCCAGATTTTTCAGCGCTTTGCTGACGTTGGGCTGGGCGGCGTAGAGCTGCTTTGCCGCAGCGCTCACCGAGCCCCATTTCTTAATGGCAACGAGATAACGCAGTTCTGTGATGTTCAAAGCTCTTCTCCCCCGGTCAATGCAGATTCTACTTTATTTTATCAGCCCGGCGGCAGGCGTGTCAAGCCGTGGTTGACGCCTCGGAGAGCGGGGCTTATAATAAAAAAAACGCCCCGCTCAAAAGCAGGGCGGGAGGTGGAAACATGGAGCGTTACCGCGTTGTGCGCATCGAAGAGCAGATGTACGGCTGCGAAGAGCTGCCCGAAGGGGCCGAGGTCTGCTGTGACGTGACGGTAGAGGCAGCGGACGGCATCCGGAAGACCCTGTCCTGCCCCGACGCCGAGCTGACACGGCAGGGCATCGACGAGGGAGACACCGTGCTCTGGGACGGCACGGCCCTGCGCAAAGCCTGAATTTGGAAGAGAGCTGGAAAAGGAGAGGAACATCATGAACAAAATCGAGACTTCTGCCCTCATCGGCCTGGGTGCGCTGGGCATCCTCTTTGGCCGGAAGATGCCCGGCGTGAAGGTCATTGCGGACGCGGAGCGCGTTGCCCGCTACTCGGCCCAGCCGGTGGTCTGCAACGGCAAAGAGTGCCATTTCGACTATGTTACGCCGGAGCAGGGCCAGCCGGTTGACCTGATCCTCGTGGCCGTCAAGGCCACTGTGCTCGAGCAGGCCATCAAGGACATCAAAAAGTTCGTCGGCCCCGACACCATCATCATCAGCGTGCTCAACGGCATCACCAGTGAGAATGACATCGAGGCTGTCTATCCCGGCCACTGCCTGTGGAGCGTCGCCATCGGGATGGACGCTACCCGGGTGGGCCGCAGCCTGACGTTCGGTGCCGAAGGCCGCATCCAGTTCGGCGAGAAGGGCGGCGAGATGACCGACCGCGTAAAAGCGGTGGACGAATACCTCACCGCCTGCGGCATCGCCAGCGAGCCCTGCAATGACATCCTCTTCAAGCAGTGGAGCAAGCTGATGGTCAACGACGGCCTCAATCAGGCGGCCGCTGCTTTTGACCTGCCCTACGGCGGCCTGACCAAGCCCGGCCCGGCCTATGATAAGATGCTCGAGGCTATGCAGGAAGTCATTGATTTGTCGGTGCTGGAGGGTGTCAATCTGCCTGCCAACAACCACAAAGCCTTCCTCGAATCCATGGCCCCCACTTTCAAGCCTGACGGAATGCCCAGTATGCGGCAGGACGTCCTCGCCAAGCGCCCCACCGAGGTGGAGCAGTTTGCAGGTGTCGTCCGCCGTCTGGCCCAAAAGCACGGGATGCCCACTCCGGCCAACGATTTCTTCTATGAGAAGATCCGGGAGATCGAGGCCAATTACAATAAATAAGGAGACACCATGCACAGCATTTATTTTGCCCGCCACGGCGAGACGGTCTGGAACGTGGAGAATAAGATCTGCGGCATGACCGACAGCCCCCTCACCGAAAAAGGCCGTCAGCAGGCCCGGGAGCTGGGCCAGAAGGTCAAGGAAAGCGGCGTCCACATCGACGAGATATTGTACTCGCCTCTGAGCCGCGCCGCCGACACCGCAAAGGCCGTGGCCGAGGCCACCGGCCTGCCCGCCCGCTGTGAGCCCCGCCTGCGGGAGCAGTGCTTTGGCAAATACGAAGGCACGCCCCGGGACGGCGCAGAGTTCCGCATCTCCAAGACTCATTTTGCCGACCGCTACGATGGCGGCGAGAGCATGATGCAGCTGGCCCAGCGCATTTATAATCTGCTGGACGAGCTGCGGCAGGATGAGAACAAGACCTATCTTCTCGTGGCCCACAACGGCATCGCCCGTGTAGTGGAGTCCTATTTCCACGACATGACCAACGAGGAGTATTCCGCCGCCGGCATCAAAAACTGTGAGTTGGTGGAATACCGGTTCGAATAACAGCAAAAAGGCCGTCGGGAGATCCCGACGGCCTTTCTTTTCAACAGGGTACTTTGCGATAGTGGAAAACTTTGTCCTTGGTGATGAACATCAGTACCGTGACGCAGAGCGCACCGGCTTCGGCTGCCGTGACGGCCAGCCAGACGCCCTCGATGCCCAGAACCATGGGCAGGAAGATGAGGGCCAGCAGCTGGAACAGCAAAGTGCGCAGGAAGGAGATGAGCGCACTGGTCACGCCGTCGCCCAGAGCAGTGAAGAAGGAGGAGCCGTAGACATTGAAGCCCATGAGGAAGAAGTTCAGGGCGTAGACGCGGAAGGCGTGGCTGGTCAGTGCCAGCAGCTCGGCGTCGTAGCCCACAAAGATGCGGGCCACATAGGGGATGACCAGCATGGAGAGGGCGGTCATAACGACGGCGATGACGCCGATGAGGCGGAGACTCTTGGAGTAAAGGTTGTTCAGCTCGGCGTGGTTGCGTGCGCCGTAGTGGTAGCTGACGATGGGGGCGCTGCCGACGGCATAGCCCACGAAGACGGCCACAAACAGGAACGCCGCATACATGATGACGCCATAAGCCGCGACACCGTTTTCACCGGCAAAGCGGAGGAGCTGGTAATTGTAAAGAATGTTGACCAGCGACATGGAAAGGTTGGTCATCAGCTCGGAAGAGCCGTTGATGCAGGCGCTGCGGATGACGCCGCCGTTCCACTGGGCGCGGCCCAGATGGATCGAGCTGGTGGAGCGCTTATTAAGGAAGTAGAACACTGGCAGCACGCCGCCCACGGCCTGGCTGATGAAGGTGGCAATGGCTGCGCCCTCGACGCCGCCGTGGAGCATACCCACCAGCACGACGTCCAATACCATGTTGGTAACGCCCGCCGCCACCGTGAAGGCGAAACCCAGATGGGGCTTTTCGGCGGTGACGAAGAAACTCTGGAACATATTCTGCAAAATGAAGAAGGGCAGGGACAGCATCAGGAGGCGGCCATACCGGACGGCATAATCCAGCATCTCGCCCTCTGCGCCCAGCAGCGCCGCCGCCGGGCGGACGATGAGAACGCCGACAGCGGAGAGAACGATGCCCGCGAGGAGGCCCGTCCAGACGAAGAGGCTGAAATAGCGGTCGGCCTTTTCCCGGTCGCCCTCGCCCAGCGTGATGCCCACGATGGCGCTGCCGCCGGTGCCAAGCATGAAGCCCACCGAGCCGACCAGCATCGGCACGGGCATGATAAGGTTGACCGCTGCAAAAGCCGTTTTGCCCACAAAGTTCGAGACGCACAGGCCGTCCACGATGCCGTAGATGGAGGTGAACAGCATGGTGCCGACGCAGGGCAGCACGAACCGCAAAAGGCGGCTGTAATCAAAGTGGTCGGATAACTGTATTTTCTGCTTTGACATGGGTACTCCTTGTTACATCCCGGGCCGCCAGCCGGTGCAGTAGCGGGCATAATCCCGGTCGGCCTGCTTGACGTAGAGCACCAGCTCCTCGCCGCCGTCCTTTTTGGTGCGCTGACGCACCTTGGTGGGCAGGTTCTGGCGGTGGAGCAGTTCGATCTCGTCGTTCAGCTCTTCTTCGGTGTCAAAGGTGTCCAGCTCGATCCAGTGGGTGGCAAAGAGCCAGAATTTTACAAGATGTTCGTTCAAGATCCAATTTCCTCCGATGCATTCAGACGGTAAAAGGGCGCGATGGCGTTCACGTCGCCGTGGCGCACGATGGAATAGGTGATGTCACAGTAGGGCTGGATGGCGGTGCTCTTCTCGACGGTGGAGATGAGAAGGACCTGCAGCTGCATCCGGCGGAACAGCTCCATCATGGGGCGGATGCGGTCGCTGGTCATCTTGCTGAACGCTTCGTCCAGCAGCACCAGACGGATGCTGTTCTCGCTCTTCTGATAGATCTGGAGCAGCGACGCGCAGATAGCTACGTAGAAGGGGGCCTGATTCTCGCCGCCGGAGGAATCGCGGCTGACGCGGGAAAGGGAAGCCTGCTGGCCGGAGACGGTGTTGGTCACTTTGATGTCGTAGTCGAGGTAGGTGCGGTAGTCTACATAATCCGAAAGGGTGACATTCTCGGGGCGGCGGCCCTCCTGCCGGGCGCGGGTGTTCTCGTCCACATCGGCCATGATCTTTTCCATCAGCTCGTCCACCTGACGCTCATAGACGGGGTCGGCGGTGGCGGCGAGGTTGTCCAGCGAGTCGCCGTCGGTCATCTGCTGGTTTCCCTTGTCCACGATGACCTGATAGAATGCGGCTAGCTGGGGGTCGCGGCTGGGACCAAGCTCGAAGCGGTAGACCTCTTCGCCGTAGGTCAGCTGTTCCATCACCTTGTTCAGCTCCCGGAACTGCCGCCGTGCGTTGAAGATGTCATCCTTCATCCGGAAGAGGATGTCCTTGCGGAAGCGGTCCTTGCAGTCGCGTTGTGCCTGCTCGAGGCGGGCGGCGTACCGCTCCAAATCAATGCGCACGAGGCTCTCGTGCTGGGCGCGGTACTGCTCGATGCCCGTAAGGCCCAGCGGATGATCGCAGACGTAGCGGGTGTTGTACTCTTTCTGGGCAGGCTCGAGGGTGCCGGTGAGGTAGACGGCCAGTGCGTCGTCCAGCCGGGCCTGTGCCTTTTCGGCGGACTGGGCCGCATAGCGCGGGCCTTTGTCCTTGCTCAGGGCCGCGAAGCGCTCCCGTGCCAGCGGCTCCAAAAGCGGGTACTGCCCGAAGAACCGGTCGGCGGCGTCCTTTGCCTGCCTGGCGGTCTCTTCTGCCTTGGTCTGCTCAGCCTCGCAGGAGGCCAGCTGCTTTTCGCAGACACGGATGTCGCCGCCGGCTGTCTCCACAGCGGCGCGGGCGGCGTCCCACGCGGCCTCGCGGGCCTCGTCCTCTTTGTAAAGCTGCTGCAGCATCGGGTTCTCGCGGCACTCGGCCAGCTTCTGCTCCTGTGCGGTGCAGTCGGCGCGGGCCGCTTCCAGCGCGGCACGGACGTCCCACAGCGCGGCCAGCTCATCCATGACGCTGCTGTGCAGCACATCCTGATAGCTGTCCCGTGCGGCTTTGAGGGCGGCGGCAGACTGCGCCGCTTCCTTGCTGCGGGCGGTCAGCTCATCCAGAGCTTTCGTCAGCGCTTCGGCCCGGGCGCGGCGGGCATCAAGGCCGATATACCGCTGGGGTGTGCGGAGACGCTCGAGGCGGAAGGGGTGGTGGCGCAGCAGGTCGCGGGTAGCGCTGTCGGGATAGTTTTCCAGTGTGTCGGGGGTGTCACAGCAGACGATGCGCCGCAGGATGGTGTCGGCATACTGTGCGGCCAGCGGGTTCTCGCTTCGGACCTGCGCGGCGAGGCTGTCGGCAGGGGCGGCGTCGGCCTTGCGGTTGGCCGTGCGGATGCTGGGGGTGTCCAGCAGGCTGATGGGGCCGACCTTGTCCCGCAGGGCCACAAAGGCGCTCTTGGCGGCGGCGTAGTGGGCAGGCGGCACGAGGATGTCGAACCGGCGGTCGCCGAGGCAGGCTTCCACGCAGTCCTGCCAGCTCTCGTCCTCGACGCTCAGCAGTTCGCAGAAGATTTTGGCGTCCGGCGTCATGCCGCGGCTCTTGAGCTCAGCGTTCACGGCGTCCCGCACTCTGGTGGCGGCGTCGCCGTGGGGGTAGACCCACCGGCCTCCCGAGACGGAGGCCAGCTCCGCCTGCTTTTCCTGTACCTCAGCGGTGAGGGTGTCGGCGCTCTGCCGTGCGGCGAAATACTGCTCTTCCAGCGGCTTTTCCAGCCCGGCGAGGGCGCTTTGGAGCTGAGGCAGAGTCTCCGCCGTCAGTGAGGCAGGCCAGAGCGATTTTTCGACGGCAAAGCCGCTGCGCTGCAAGCTCTGCAAGAGGCTCTGCACTTTGCCTGCGGCGGTTTCGCTTCTGGAAGCGTCCCGGCCGGCCTTGTCCAGTGCGGTCTTTTTGCGGGCCAGCTCTTCACTCAGGGCGTCCAGCGCCCGGCCCTCGCCGCTGGCGGCGGCACTGTGGGCCGAGAGGTAAGCCCGGCGGGCCTCGGCTTCGGCGTCTTTTGCGGCGGCGTAGCGGGCTGTCAGCTCTTCGTGCTGGCGCTTTCCGGCGGCAAGATGCTCCTGCCAGGTGTTCGTCCCGGCGGCGGCTTCCTCAGCACGGGCCAGAAGGGCAGTGCCTCGGTTGACGAGGGCTTCCGTTTCCTTCTGGGCAGCTTCGCGGCCATAGTCCACGATTTGTTCCAGCGCGGCGGCGCGGGTCTGGGCTTCGGCCAGCACGGCGTGGAGGTTTTCCAGCTCCACCCGGTCGCCCTGCAAAGCTTCCAAATCAAGCTCGGGCTGAGGCAGGATGTACTGATATAAAAACTCCCGGAAGTTGGGAATCTCGTCCATACTGGTACCCATCTGGAAGACTTCGTTGAACTTCTTGCCAAGCGGGCTTGCGGCGCGGCCAATGCCCAGCGCCCGGCAGATGCGGTCGCGGGCTTCGCCGGGGCTGCGAGTGTAGGAGAGACGGCCCACAGCGGGCTTGAAGTTCTCTTTCGAGCTGGGCGCGCCGGTGCGGGGGTCGATGAAGGGCAGCTGCTCGAGGGTGCAGCCATCCTCGGAGATATACCAGGTCTGGTCGCCGGGATGGAGTTCCTGCATGGGGCCTTCCGACTCGACCCGGACGGCGATGACGAAGTGGGTGAGCTTGACGCTGTCCCAGAACTCCGCGCCGATGTAGGCCACGGTGCGGCCCGGGCGGCGGTAGGCGTTCTCGCCGCGCTGCTTGGCGTGGACAGAGCCTTGCAGGGTGCGGCCGCTCTTTTTGTTGCCGAGAGCGTTGAAGTTGCGGTTGGTGGTCAGGCAGTAGCGGATGGCGTCGAGGATGGTGGTCTTGCCCACGGCGTTGACGCCGATCATGTAGGTCAGCCGGGCGCAGTCGAAGGTGACATTCTCAAAGTTGTGCCAGTTGATGAGCTTCAGGCGTTTCAGTTCTATCATTCTTCCACCTCCACGGCAGCGGTGCCGTCCTCCGGCCGCTCATAAAGCGAAAGCTCACTGCGGGTGCGGGTCACCTCGGCGGCAGCGTCCGCAAGGTCGGAATCCGGCAGAGCAAGCAATACAGTGGGGAATACTTCGATACGGCCATCCAGCCCGGAAAGCCGCCCCACCGGCCGGGCCAGATTGTACCGGCGCAGGGTGCGCAGCAGCTTTTCCAGCGTGGGCTGGTCGAGGCGGCGAGGCAGGTTCATCTTTTGGAGTTCGGCCTGTACCTCTTCCACCGTCACCAGAACCTGGTCGGCGCTGGCCGAGAGGCTCTCCCGCTTTTGGAGGTAGAGCAGGCGCAGGACTAAGAGCAGGATGCTCTCGTACTTCAGAAGCCGAGCCTGACTGCCCTCATGCTCGTTGACGAGGGCCGCCGCCTGCAGCGGGGCGGGGTAGAGCACCACCGAGTAGCCCAGCGGCGCAAACACGGCCCGCACTTCGTTGAGGTGGTCCTGAACATAAAGATATTTGGCGCGCTGGTCCTCCACGCCGCCCAGCACAAAGCAGTGATTGAGCAGATAATTTGCGCACTCTTCCAGCATTTTATTCGTTTCGGTCATCTTCGGCGTCCTCCTTGCGGGGTGTCAGAGTAAATTCTTCAAACCGGAAGCCGCCCCGCGTGGCCCACTCGCCGGTGAGCTGGATGTCATAACAGCGGCGCGGCGACTGGGAGTAGGTGTGCAGTCCGATGATGCGTGCGAAGTCGTTCGGGTATTCGTCGGCGAGGGTGGACGCCGAGACAGAAGGCCGTGCGGACAGCGCCTGCCGGGCGAGGATGTCCACGTTCTCCTCGGTGACGGCCATCCGGGCGTAGTCCAGCAGGAGCTTCTGCTCCCGGCGGAGCTGCTCTTCGTCCAGCTGTCCGGCCTGCACCGGGGCCAGCGGCGCGTCGGTGCGGGGTGCGGCCGGAGGATAGAGCGGCTTTTCGCCGAAGACCTGCACCGGCCAGAGCTTGAGCCGCGCGGCCAGCGGGCCGTCGTCCGGCTCAAAGAGCTGGTCGGGCGTTTTGATGTTCTCAGCGTACCGCCGCAGCAGGGCGGTGACGCTGCCCTGGGCCGAGCGGTCGCTCAGCAGCAGGAACTGCGCCCGCTGAACGGCCCGCTTGCGGTAGCGGACGTGGCTGGCGTCGATCTCCCGGATGAGGGTGCTCATCTCTTCGAGGGCGTCCCGCTGTTTCTGGATGAGGGCGCGGACGGCGGGAGCGGCCTCGCTCGGGGCGCAGCGCTCCACCCGGGCGTAATCCAGCGCCAGCTGGGGCAGGTAGTTCGTCTCGCAGTCGTCCAGTCCCTCTTCGAGGAAGGCGCGGTAGTTGAACAGGTTGTCGCTGGTCTTGAAGCGGTGGTAGGCGGCCGCCACCACCTTTTCTTCGTACTGGTCGAAAAGCTCCAAGACTTCCTGCGGGGTGCGGTTGCGGGTGAGGCGGTCGATGTAGTGGCCGATGGAGGCGTTGAGGGCGCGGAGGGACTTGTTCAGCGCCTCAAGGTCGCCGGCTACCTCCCGCAGGACGTTCTCGTAGGGGCTCTTCTCTTCGCCCACGTTCTGCAAAAGCTGCCACGCCTTGTAGAGCTTGCCGGTGTAGGTGACGACCCGGGGGTTCAGGATCTCTTCCAGCGCTTCGAGAAGCGGCGTCACCTCCGGCACAAAGGCCAGCGCAGGCTCTTCTTCGTAGCTGCCGGGCTGTTCGGCCAGCCAGCCGGTGCGCCGCAGCCGCAGCAGAAAGCCCAGCGCCAGCGTGTGGGGGTCGCGGGTGGGCTGCTCGGCCTCATCGCCCGCGTCGTCGGCGTCCAGTGCCAGAGGCTTTGCCAGCGCGGCGAAGTAATCCTCGGCCCGGGATACGGCCTCGGCCCGCAGGATGCTGTAATCTGCCGTGTGGCGGCACTCCTCCCACAGCAAGAGCAGCAGCTCTGCATAAAATGCCCGGTTCGGCCCCGCCAGCGGCCGGAACAGCCGCGGGCTGACCAGTTCAAACAACTGCATCCGTATGCCCCTTTCAATCGGTAAATATCGACTTCTATTGTACCACAGTTGACAGGGATTTGCACCCCGCCGGGAAATAAAAACACGGGCCGGCAAAGCGGTATAAAACCCCTTTGCCGGCCCGTGCGGCGCTCCCTTATTCCCAGACCCGGCGGCAATGCCGCACAAAAGCCTGACAATGATTGATTCGATGATAGCACGACTTTGGCATTCTGTCAACCAAATTGCTGAAAAAAGAAGAAAGTGTGAAAGGATTTCTCCAATCTTTTCCTGAAATTACACACATTTTCCACGAATTTGTGATAGCCTTAAATACAGAAGAACTCCCCGATAATGTACTCGTTCGAAATACAAGGCGGAACTACTCCTGATAGATGCACAACAGCCCCCCGGAATGCAGGACTCCGGGGGGCTTCGTGTTTATAAGAGGCGTTTACCAGCAGCCGCGCACCCGGAAATCCCGCTCCCATGGGTCGGGGGCGAGGTCGCGCTGGCGGAGCGAGGTGATCTGGATATAGTCGCTGCGCTGGATGAGGGCGAACAGCTTGAGGAAGAGGGCCGGGTCGCCCTGCACCTCCAGCGTGACCGAGCCGTCGTCCTCGTTCTCCACCCAGCCGGTGAGGCCAAGGCTCTGGGCGGCGTACCGGGCGCGGTAGCGGAAGCCCACGCCCTGCACCTGCCCTTCGATGGAGTACCGCCGCCGGACGGTGCCCTCGGGCAGGGCGGGGGGCTGGCGGTCCTTTTCATTCAGAAAATCAAACATAAGCGGCTTACAGCTCCTGATATGCGCTCATCAGAGCGGGGATGAACTGCTTTTTGCGGCTGACGACGCCGGGCAGCACCCAGCTGCCATCTTCTTCCGGCTCCTTCTCGAAGCCGCTGCGCAGCATCTCGTCGGCATGACGGCCGGTGCAGATGACGACGCTCTCTTCCTTCGGCACATCGGTCAGCAGCATATAGAGGTCCTCCACGTTCTGCTTGCCGCAGGCTTCGGGCAGATAGGGGGTGAGCAGCTTCTGGGCCGCTTTCAGGTTCTTGCGGGTCATGTAGCTGCCCTGCGCCACGCCGAAGCGGACGTCGCCGCACATGAACACCTTGAAATCCTGCAGGAAGACTTCCTCCGGGGTCTTGCCGTCCAGCTTCTCGCCGGCCTCGAACATCTCGGAGGCAAAGGCGTCGATCTCGACGCCCGCGATTTTGGCGAGGCGGTTGGCGATGGAGACATCGACGGGAGTGCAGGTGGGGCTGCGGAAGACCAGCGTATCCGAGAGGATGGCCGCCAGCAGCAGACCGGCGATCTGAGGCCGTATCTCGACGCCGTTCTCATCGTACATCTGGGTGATGATGGTGGCGGTGCAGCCTACGGGCTGGTTGCGGAAATAGACCGGGCCGCTGGTCTCAAGGCTGCCGATGCGGTGGTGGTCGATGATCTCCAGGATCTCAGCCTGGTCGAAGCCCTCCACGGCCTGAGTGGCCTCGTTGTGGTCCACCAGGATGATGCGGCGCTTGCGCAGGGCGATGATGTTGCGGCGGCTGACCATGCCGCAGTACTTGCCGTCCTCGTCGAGGATGGGGAAGTAGCGGTGGCGCACCTTGGCCATCACGCGGGTGACGTCGGCCACCGGGGTGACGAGGGTGAATTTCATGATGTCGTCGCGGGTCATATAGTAGGAGATGGGGGCGCACTGGCTCATGAGCTTGCCGGCGGCGTAGGTGTCGCAGGGGGCGGTCATGATGGCAACGCCGGTCTCCTCGGCAATGCGCTGGATGGTGCGGCCCACCTTGGCGCCGTTGCAGATGATGAGGAGGGATGCTTCCTTCTCGATGGCGCACAGCTGGCTCTCATAGCGGTTGGTCAGGATGACGATGTCGCCCTTTTCGACGTTGTTTTCCAGCATCTCAGGGGTGGCAGTGCCGATTTTGATATGACCGGTGGTGCAGACGGCGTTCTCGTTGCCGACGACCATGGTGCCGCCGAGGGTCTCGAGGATATTTTTATAGGTGGTGCGGCTGGTGGCAAGCACACCGGTGTCGAACACGTCCATGTTGGCCGTGGCGATGTCCTTCACGGTGATGATGCCTTCCAGCTCGTTGTCGGCGCTCGTGATGGGCAGGGTGTCGATCTTCTGGTCGCGCATGATCTCCCATGCCTTGCGCAGACTGGTGGAGCCGGGGATGCCGGGCATCTCGCGGTAGTCCACATCACGGATCTTCGGGTTGACATCGGTACACATCCGGGGCGGCGCGACGCCGAACCGCTTGAGCACGAATTCCGTCTCCTGGTTCATCCGTCCGGCCCGGCGGGCCTCGCAGACGAGGGAGCTTGTCTTATTTTTCAGCTCTGCATACGCAATGGCAGAGCAGATAGAGTCGGTGTCCGGGTTGCGATGTCCGATGACCACGACTTTATGAGCTGTCTTTGGCATAGATTCCTTCCCCCTTATGGGTCTTGGGTTGTCCTTCTTATCATGATACCGGAGCGCCGGTTTGTCCGCGTCCCTGCACGGCGCAGAAAAGGGAAGCCCTCTGGTAACTTTCATTGTAACACAAGATGGAATGGGGGTAAAGTGGCGCAGAGGAGCAGGATTCTTAAAATTTTGAGAGATTCTTGTATACATCTTCTTGCCTTTTGGGAAAAGGCGCTGTATCATAGGGATAAGTCTGTATACTTTAAGAAAGCCCCTTCGGGGGCGGCGCGGAGGAGCGAATGACGAGCACAAAATTTGAAACGAAGCCTTTGTTTACCCGCCAGCAGCTGACGGCCCTGCTGCTGCCGCTCATTGCGGAGCAGGCCCTGAGCGTGACCATCGGCCTGGCCGATACCCTCATGGTGTCGTCGGTGGGCGAGGCGGCGGTGTCGGGCGTGAGCCTTGTGGACACCTTCAACACCCTGATGATACAGATCATGACGGCGCTGGCCACCGGCGGCGCGGTGGTCGCCAGCCAGTACATCGGCCATCGGGAGGAGAAGAGCGCCCGGGCTGCTGCCGCACAGATCATGTTCATCATGTCCAGCTTCAGCATTCTTGTGGCAGCGGTGGTCGTGGTGGGACGATACGCCATCCTGCGGGGCATCTTCGGCTCCATCGACGCCGACGTGATGAAGTACGCTGAGACGTATTTCCTGCTGTCGGCCCTGAGCTACCCTTTCATCGGCCTGTATAACGCAGGCGCGGCCCTCTTCCGGGCGCAGGGCAACAGTAAGATCAGCATGATGTCCAGCCTCGTGATGAATGTCGTCAACATCGGCGGCAATGCCATCCTCATCTTTGGCTTCAAGATGGGCGTCATGGGCGCGGCGCTGGCCAGCCTCGTCTCCCGCGCGGTGGCCTGCTGTGCCGTCCTCTTCCTGCTCCAGAAGCCGGATTGTATGCTCCGCGTCACCGGCCTGTCGGCTCTGAAGCCGGACGGAAAGCTCATCCAGCGCATCCTGCGGGTGGGCATCCCGGCGGGTATCGAGAACGGGATGTTCCAAATCGGCAAACTGTCGGTGGCCAGCCTCACCAGCACCCTCGGCACCGCCGCCATCGCGGCCAATGCCGTGGCCAACACCACCAGCACCTTCCTGAACATCCCGGCCAGCGCCGTCGGCATGGCGGTGCTCACGGTGGTGGGCCAGTGCCTCGGTGCAGGCGAGAAAGAGCAGGCTGTCTGGTATGCCCGCCGTCTGCTGCTGGTGGCCTACTGCGGTGCCTGGGTCATGAATCTGTCGGCCTTCTTCTTCGCCGACCGCTGGGCGCTGTCCTGGTTCAGCCTCTCGCCGGAGGCTTCGGCCATGGCGCTGGAAGTCATGATGTGGTTCAACATCGTCTCCCTCTTCTTCTGGCCCTCCAGCTTCACCCTGCCCAACATCCTCCGCGCCGCCGGCGACGCCAGCTTCACCATGACCGTCAGCATCGTGTCCATGTGGGTGTTCCGCGTGGGCTTCTGCTACCTGTGGGTCCTGAAGATGGGCGGCGGACTGCTCAGCATCTGGATGGGGATGTATCTCGACTGGGCGTTCCGCTCCATCTGCTTTACGGTGCGTTTTGTCCGGGGAAAATGGCTCGAGCAGAAGGTCATCTGAAACTTCCTCTTGCTTTTTTCGGCTCAGAGTGGCAGAATGAGAAAAAGAAATGGAAGAAGGGGATTCTCTATGCTGTTTCATCCTGCACAACTGGGCCTCGCCCATCTGGACAAAGCAACGCTGGAAGCCGATAAGAAAGCCTGCAAAAAGATCGGCCCCTGCGGCGTGGGCAAAAAGGCCCTCTACCTCAACAGCTTTTACATCGACCGCCGGTATTATCTGCCCTATGGCAGCATCAGCCGTGTGTTTAAGCGGGTGGCCATGAGTCAGGGAGGCTTCTCCGGCAAGGGGATGTTTGCCTCGATGGCTTACCTCGTGGTGGAGTACGACGGCGGCAAGCAGAAGCAGTGCAACTTCAAGGACGAGCGGGACGTGGACGCCCTGCTGGAAGTTCTGGCGAAAGAACAGCCCAACATCCCGCGTCTGAGCGCCGCAGGCGAGGCGGAAATTGCCCGCCAGAAGGCCGAGAAAGCTGCCCGGAGGCTGCCCCAGCTCTCGAAAGAGGCAGAGCAGAGCGTGGGCCAGCTCAAGCGCGCATCGGACTACCTCGCCAAGAAACCGGAGCTTGCCAAAGAGCTCAGCGCCGCCGAGCGCCGCAAGCGCGCCCAGCTGCAGAGCAAGCCGGTGTATAAATATGTGGCGCTCATCATCAGTCTGTTCGGCGTGGTGTCTGCGGCCTATGGCATCCAGAGCATCATCAACCACACCGGAAACTACGGCATCTACTTTGCGCTGTTCGGCTTTGCGGCCATCTTCCTCTTCTCCAGCTACAACATGATGCCTACGGCCCACAACAACCGTAATGCCATCATGAAGCGTGCCGACAGGGCCGAAGCGGCCATGGCCGAGTACATCAAAGCCTATCCCGGCGGGAACTTCCCGGTGCCGGACATTTACGCTCACCCTGTGGTGCTCAAGCAGATGACCGATGCTCTTCAGGAGGGCCGGGCCGTCACTCTGCCCGAAGCTCTCGAGGCTGTGAAGAACCGCCTCAAAGAGGTCAACGCCGACGTTCAGGTAGAGCAGGAAGAGTACGACGAGATCGTCCAGATCAAGGCCATGTTCCTCAACCACGATTATCAGTAACGAAATAAAGAAATGCCATCGCCTCGCGGCGATGGCATTTTTGTGTCTTATCAGATTTCTGCGGGCTGGGGCTGAGTGAATATCTTCATGCTGTCCTTGTAGGCGTGGATGAAGTAGACGATCTCTGCGATGGCGGTCAGCGTCCAGGAGCAGGGGTAGAGCAGGTAGAGTGAGGGGATGGTATGGAAGTGGGCGAAGATGGTGTAGACCCAGATGACCCGGAACACGCAGGAGCCGAGGACGACGATGACAGTCGGCACTATTGTCTTGCCCAGGCCGCGGGAGGCCGCGATGGTGCAGTCCATGAAGGCCGAGATGCAGTAGGCAAAGCCCATGACGCCCACACGCTTCATGCCGGCGTCGATGACGGCGCCCTCGGTGGTGAAGAGGGCGAGGAACTGCCGCCCGAAGATGAACAGCGAACCGCCCAGCACGAGGCCGACGCCGAAGGAGTAGGCGAGGGCGATGAAGTAGCTCTTCTTCACGCGGTCAGGCTTGCCCGCGCCGTAGTTCTGACTCATGAAGCTGGCGCAGGCCATATAGAACGCGGCCATTGCGTCGTATATCATATTGTCGGCGTTGGCGGCGGCGGAGTTGCCCTTGACCATGAGGGAGTCAAAGGAGTTGACACCGGCCTGAATGAAGAGGTTTGCAATGGCGAAGACGGCGTTCTGGAATCCGGCGGGCAGGCCCAGCGCGAGGATGCGCTGGGTGGTGGCAGGGTCGAGGGCGACCTTGTGGAAGTCCAGGGCGTAGCAGTCCTGCACGCGGGTCAGCGCCCGCAGAACGAGGAAGGCCGAGACGCACTGGGAAATGGCACTTGCCAGCGCGACGCCCGCCACGTCCAGATGGCAGACGATGACGAAGAAGAGGTTGAGCAGGATGTTCAGCGCGCCCGCGATGCACAGGTAGTACAGCGGCTTTTTCGTCTCGCCAATGGCGCTGAAGATGGCGTTGCCGTAGTTATAAAGAGCCAGCGCTGGCATACCGAGGAAGTACACCCGCAGGTAGAGCACGGCACCAGGGTAGAGGTCTTCTTTGGTGTTGAGCAGATGGAGCAGGGCCGGAGAACCCAGCAGGCCGATGAGCAGGAGCAGTACGCCGGCGGCGATGCTGACCAGCAGAGCCGAGTGGACGGTCTTCTCTACATCGTCGGCATGGCGCGCACCGTAGAACCGGGCCACCAGCACGTTGATGCCGTTGCTCAGACCGATGAGAAAACCGGTGAACAGGGTGACGAAGATGCTGGTGGAGCCTACCGAGCCGAGGGCCGTGGAGCCTGCGAACCGGCCCACTACAGCCACGTCCGACATATTAAAGAGCACCTGCAGCAGATTGGACAGGGCCAGCGGCAGGCTGACCAGGAGGATCTGTTTGGCCAGAGGCCCTTCGGTCAGAGACTTTGCGGATGAACTCATAGTTTCTTTTTTCCTTTTCTTATCCCAAAACAGTACCCGCGCACACCGGGGCACAAGCTCTATTATAAAGATGTTTTTGCTTTTTGCAATATAAAAAGATGGCCTCCTGACAATAGAAAAGGGGCTGTTGCAAAATAGCTCCAACAAAAATGAGATAGACTTCTCCAACTACCCGGCCATCCTTGCCTGCTGAAACAGCGAGGAAGGCCAGAGAGAATTTGCCGCGTGGCAGGCAGAGCAGGCGCATCATACCCCCAGCAAAGAGAAACAGAGCGTTCCCGATGGGGGACGCTCTGTTGTACATATCGTTATCGTTCGTGGATTTTTCAGGGTGCGTCCGCAGGACGCACCCTGTTTTTGTTTCATCATGGTTGGGTGTGCGTCAAAACGCATCACTGCAACTCCTTATAGGTTTCTTCCGGCACCGGCTCGCACCACTCGTTGGAGGTGCCCTCACCGGGCACTTCCACTGCCAGATGAGAGAACCAGCAATCGGGTGCAGCACCGTGCCAGTGCTTGACCTCCGGGGGAATATTCACCACATCGCCTGGATGCAGCTCCCGTGGCGCTTTGCCCCATTCCTGATAGTAGCCCCGGCCTGCCACGCAGACAAGGATCTGCCCACCGCCCTTTGCAGCATGGTGGATGTGCCAGTTGTTCCGGCAGCCCGGCTCAAAGGTGACGTTGTAAATGCCAACCTGTGCGGTGGACAGGGGGGCCAGATAGCTTTTTCCGCTGAAATACTGCGCAAAACCGTCGTTGGATGCACCGATGGGGAACACCATTTCGCTCTGGTGCTTTGCCTTGGCATCCTCCGCAGCGTCCTCTGCCCAGACTTCCTTTGCCATGCGGAAAGCAGCCCACGCCTTGGGCCAGCCTGCATAAAACGCCGCATGGGTCAGGATCTCTGCAATCTCAGTCCGGGTAATACCGTTGTTTTTCGCTGCCGTCAGGTGATACCGAAACGAGGAGTCCGTCAGTCCCTGCGCCATCAGTGCTACCACCGTCACAAGGCTGCGGTCCCGGAGGGAGAGTTTATCCTCCCGGCTCCACACCTGCCCGAACAGCACCTCATCGTTAAGCTCTGCAAACTTCGGCGCAAATTCGCCCAGAGCATCACGCCCTGCCGTCTGTTTCACTGCCATTATACGTTCCTCCCCATCTCGTAAGCCTGTGCCATGGCAGAGGTGTTTCGCACCGCACCCGGCTCATAGACACCGCCCGCTACAAGGACTCCCTTTTCCACGGCTCCTTCCACGCAGTCTGCATAGCCCCGGAAGCAGGCCAGCGTAGTGTCCGCAGAGGATTTTTCCTCGTCTGCCATGGTGGTGATGTAGTAGAATTCCTTGTCTTTGACCTCAAGCCACCGTGCCACGGTACGGTCGATCACTGCCTTCAACTGGGCACTGATGGAGTAGAAGTATACCGGGCTTGCCAGCACAATGACATCGGCATCGATCATCTTTTGCAGGATGTCTGCCATATCATCCTTGTGGACGCAGGCTCCGCCGTGGGTGCTGCAGTAGTAGCAGCCGGAACAGGGAGCCACCTTTTTCTCAGCGGCCCGGATCTTTTCTGCTTTGTGCCCGGCATCCTGCGCTCCACGCAGAAATTCGTCGCATAGAATATCAGAGTTACCGCCCTTCCGGGGACTGCCAGACAAAATCAATACCTTCTTGCTCATAGGAGCCTCCTTGACAGCGGGGTGCATCCGCATTATGATGTTGATAAAGTTTGATTTTATCATACAACTTAAAGCGCACTTTAAGTCAAGGGCTTTTTGAAAAAACGGAGGTTTCAGATGATCTATACCGTAGGCGAAATGGCACAAAAGCTGGGCGTACCTGCCTCCACCCTGCGCTACTACGACAAAGAAGGGTTACTTCCCTTTGTGGAGCGTTCCTCCGGCGGCATTCGGATGTTTCGGGAAAACGACTTCGAGTGGCTGCAGGTCATCCGCTGCATGAAAAAAGCCGGAATGTCCATCAAGGACATCCGGCAGTATATCGAGCTTTCCATGCAGGGAGACGACACCATCGACATCCGGCTGGAAATGTTCCGGCATCAGCGGGAGGTACTCACCCAGCAGATCCAGCAGTTACAGCATACGCTGAAGACCGTGGAGTATAAATGCTGGTTCTATGAAGCCGCCAAAGCCGCTGGGACAGTGGATGTCCCCGGTGCAATGACCGATGCGGATGTGCCGGAGCAGTTCCGTGCCATCCGGCAGGAGCTTCGGGGACAGAAGATGCCGAATAGCGAAAAATAAGAAATGCCGTTCCAGTTGCTTTTGGAACGGCATTTTTCTTAATCTTCTAACCCATGGCTCCCGGTTACGTTTTTCAAGTATCCCTCCGGGTCACCGTTCAGAATCAAGTCCGCATAGCCCAGCGGGTCATTGTAGATGAGGTAATTCAGTAGAAAACAAAAAATCCGAACCCTTCTCCCATTGAGAAAAGGCTCGGATTTTCATTGTTTGGTGCGACCGGGAGGATTCGAACCTCTGGCCTTCCGGGTCGGAGCCGAACGCTCTATCCAGCTGAGCTACGATCGCACGATTTGTACTGATGAATCAGTACAATATAGTATAGCACAGCCTCTTGCAAAATGCAAATAAAACTTCAGCGGCGATTCCGCAGCCAGATGCAGTACAGGCCGTCCGTGATGAGCGTCTCACGGTAGAGGATGGGCGTGCGGCAGGCGTCCCGGATGGCCGTGGGCAGATTGCCGGTGGTGTAGAACTTCGTCTCAGGGCCAAGCTCGGCGCAGAAATGGTCAGCCAGCCCGTCCAGCATCCCGGCAGTGCCGAGGACAAAGCCGTTCTGCAAGCAGGCAGCGGTGTTCTTGCCCAGTACGGAGGCGGGTGCAGGCGCGGAGAGGTCGATTTGAGGCAGCTGGGCGGTGTTCTGCACCAATGCAGCCAGCGAAAGCTGCGGCCCCGGCAGGATGACGCCGCCTACAAGTTCCTGTTTCCCGTTGACGGCCATCAGGGAGATGGCTGTGTCGGCAGAAATGACCACCAGAGGCCCAGAACCCTCAGCCAGTGCGGCCACCGCGCCGCAGAGCAGTTCGGCACCCAGCTGGGCGGGATTGTCGAGCCGAAGGCGGATGCCGCTCTTGAGTCCCGGCCCGACGGTCAGGATGCGCACCGGGCAGAGCATCTGCAAAGCGGCCAGTACCCGCCCCGTCAGCGCAGGCACCACACTGCCCAGAATGCCGCCCTCAATTTGTTCTGGCGAAGCGCCGTGGAGCGAAAGCAGATTCAGCAGCCGCAGGCCGTATTCATCGACGGTGGCGGCGGGGTCGGTGTGGAGCCGTCCACAGAATTTCAGGTCGTCATGCTCGTAGCCGCCAATGGTGATGTGGGTGTTACCGAGATTGACGGTAAGTATCATGGTTGGTGCCTCCCTGCTTGCTTATAATGTATATATAATATATAACACCTTCGTCTCCCCTTGGCAAGGGGAGACGCTGCGGCCATGGCCGCAGCGGAGGGGTTGGGGCCTGCCGGAAGATGAATTTTGGAGAAAGAAGAAAAAACCTGAAAAAACTTGCAAAAAAGTGTTGACATCCGGCCCGGCGTATGGTATTATACTTGAGCGCCAAGCGCTGAGACAAAAGAATGACTTCTGAGTCCCAGCTGGAAGTAAAGCGAAAAGAACCAATAGACGTCCGAAAGTTCCGGTCAGCGCCGAGAAACAGAGAACGCTCCAAGTTCGATAAGAAACGAAAAACTTCGAAAAAAGAGCTTGACAAAAAATCACTTCTGTGATAAAATAATCAAGTCGTCAGCCGCAAGGCTGAGGCGCTGCAGGACCTTGAAAATTGAACAATATCGAAAAACTTGTAACGGAACCTATTTTCGT
>OGUD01000170.1_pt1 | contig 65332 bp, 57 predicted proteins | sample 1573671 | NCBI WGS metagenome assembly OGUD01 (sample SAMEA2582065, study PRJEB24529) | metagenome | biome: Human gut stool | place: China | collected 2011 | reverse complement strand
GTTCGTCCCATACATATAAATGAGCCTGCTCACAGAGACTTTTTGCGATGAGCACTTTTTTCTTCTGTCCTCCGGAAAAATCAGAGATATCTTTTTCGAACTGCACGCGTTCGAAATCCATTTTCCGCAAAATTGCTTTGAATAAACTTTCGTCCAAATGATGTTTTTCGGCAAATTGAGACAGTGTTCCTCCCAAATGTGAGGTGTCTTGCGGTACGTAGGAAATGACAAGACCGGAGCCGATTGTCACAGTACCTGTATGTTCCGGGGCGTATTCTGACAGCAGTTTTAATAAACTGCTCTTCCCACAGCCGTTTTTTCCATCCAAAAAGATGCGTTCTCTGCGCCGGATTTCGAATGACATCGGTTGAAAGACCGGGCGATCGTCGTAGATTACGGATACATCAGAAAATGAGGCGAGTACGTCTGTGCGGTATGTAAGTGGCTGAATCTTCAAGAAGTCTGCAGTTTCCACATTTTTCAGTAATGCGGATTTTTGTTCGATTGCCTGTTGCTGTCTCGCTTCAGTCGATTTAGAGCGTTTCATCATTTTAGCTGCTTTGTGACCGACAAAGCCTTTGTCTGCCGCACCGATTTTTGATGCTTCCACCCGGTCGGACCAGACAGCAGTGCGTTGCGCAGATTGCTGTAAGCGATGGATATCTTTTTTGAGCCGTTCGTTTTGGGATAACTCAAATTGCTGCTGCTGTTCAAAATTTCTCATAAAAGACGAATAATTTCCGCTTTGTACTTCGATGTTGTTCCGGTTGAGTGATAAAATGTGATCGACACATCCGTCTAAGAAACATCGGTCATGCGACACCAAAATAAATCCTTTTTTCTTTTGTAAATAGGCAGATACCTTTTCACGGGCAGCGGTATCCAAATGATTTGTCGGCTCGTCAATCAGCAGAAAATGTCCTTCATTTAGAAAGAGAGCTGCGAGCAGTACCTTCGTCTATTCTCCGTTGGAAAGTGTTTCAAAAGGACGCCATAGTACATCTGCATCCACATCTAGATAGGACAGTTCACGCATCAATTCCCAGCTTTCGGCATTCGGGCAGACTTCCTGTAAAATATTTTCCGTCAATTGCTTTTTGTCAGAAACCTAGTTTCCAGTCTGTATCAATTTGGAAACTGGTATGATCAAAAATGGCATCATAGCTTGACGGGTATGAAAAAGTAAGATTTTCAATTCGTATCATGGACATTGTAAAATACCCCCTGCTTAAAATTTTAGAAAATAAAAAGAGCTGCAAGAAAGCGACGCTTGCAACTCAAAAATATACCACTTCATATTGTGGTAATAGAATGATATAATGAGTGAATAGATGGCTGACTTTCCATCTCTTTCTTTTTAATCAGAACTGTTTAAAACATATCACAAGTCAAAAAGGAAAGTCAAGTGTAAATGGAAAAGGAGAAACAAAATGGAGAAATTATTCAAAAAACCGATTGTAATATGTGTGATGGCGCTGATCTGCTGTGCCCTTTGGGGAAGCGCGTTCCCATGTGTGAAGATCGGGTATGAGCTGTTACAAATAAAAACGACAGGAAGCCAGATTTTGTTTGCAGGATACCGATTTTTCGGAGCAGGAATACTTACGTTTTTAATGGGATGTATTATTGAAAAAAGGGTTTTGACCTTAAAAAAATCAGCAATACCATATGTGGCGGGAATCGGAATTTTTCAGACGACTCTGCAGTATATCTTTTTTTATATCGGAATGGCTAATACAACCGGAGTGAAAGGATCTGTTATCAATGCGTCGAATGCGTTTGTGTCCATTATCGTGGCGCATTTCCTTGTGAAAGGAGAACGGATGACGTGGAAGAAAGGCGTCGGATGTATTCTCGGATTTGCGGGAGTTGTCATCATCAACCTGTCACCGGGAGCGTGGGGAAGTGGATTTTCACTGAAAGGGGAAGGGATGGTTGCAATCTGTACAATCATCTATGGAACCAGTTCGGTGTTGATGAAATTTGTATCAAAAAAGGGGAGTGCAATGGCAATCACAGCGTACCAGTTGATGGTGGGAGGCGCTGCTCTGATTGGCTTTGGATTTTTACTTGATGGAAATATTAGTGGATTTACCGTGAAGTCAACTTTGCTTCTATTTTATATGGCGATGCTGTCGGCGGTTGCGTTCAGTCTGTGGACGACATTATTAAAGTATAATCCGGTCGGAAAGGTTACGATTTATGGATTTTCCATTCCGATTTTTGGAGCGGGATTGTCGGCGGTATTTTTGGGAGAGGATATTTTTTCGCTGAAGAATTTGGTGGCTTTACTCTGTGTAAGCGCCGGAATCATTCTTGTAAATAAAATGTCGGCAGGGGAAAGAATTGTTGCAAATGAGAAAGAGATGAAGTAAAATAAAACCCAGTGAATAACATGGAAAGAGGAAAGTCTATGAGCATGATCAAAACAGACAATTTAATATTTGAATATGAGAAACGTGACGAAGAGGGCAATGTAATCGGAACACATCGTGCCATTGACGAAGTGAATCTTGACATAGAGCCTGGGCAGTTTATTGCGATTTTAGGACATAATGGATCAGGAAAATCCACACTTGCAAAGCACATGAATGCAATTTTAGTGCCAAGCGGAGGCACAATGTGGGTGGATGGAAAGGACACGAAGGAAGAGGAGAATCTATGGGATGTCAGACAGACAGCCGGAATGGTGTTTCAGAATCCGGACAACCAGATTATCGGAACAGTTGTGGAGGAAGATGTCGGGTTCGGACCGGAGAATCTTGGTGTTCCGACAGAAGAGATCTGGCAGCGGGTCGAGAAGAGCCTGTCTGCGGTCGGAATGATTGAGTACCGTCATCATTCCCCGAATAAATTATCCGGCGGACAGAAACAGCGCGTAGCTATCGCCGGTGTTGTTGCGATGTGTCCGAAATGTATTGTCTTGGATGAACCTACGGCGATGCTTGATCCGAACGGCAGAAAAGAAGTGCTGCGCACAGTGGAGGAACTTAGAAAAAGAGAACATGTGACGGTTATCTTGATCACGCATTATATGGAGGAAGTGATTGGAGCAGACCGAGTCATTGTCATGGATCAGGGACATGTTGTCATGGACGGAACGACGAGAGAGATTTTCAGCCAAGTAGAACTGTTGAAAAAATATAGATTAGATGTACCGCAGGTGACAATGCTGGCACATGGATTAAAACAGAGAGGATTAGATATTAAAGAAGGAATTTTGACGACAAACGAGCTGATTGAGGCATTGGAGAAAGTAGGAGACTGGCGGCAGAATCAAAAGAAGACATATGTTGGTCATGCAGAAACGGTTGTCAAAAAAGAGAAAAAAGAGAATCCAATCTTAAAACTTGAGCATATCGAGTATGTATACAGTTCTGGGACTGCATATGAAAAGCGAGCGCTGAAGGATATCAATCTTGACATTTATGAGGGTGAATTTGTCGGGGTAATCGGGCATACCGGCTCTGGGAAATCGACGATGATCCAGCATTTGAATGGACTGATGAAAGCGACAAGCGGAGCGCTTTACTATAATGGCGAGAACATTTATGATGAGAAGTATAATCTGCGACAACTTCGGAATAATGTAGGACTTGTGTTCCAGTATCCGGAACATCAGTTATTTGAGATTGATGTCCTGACAGATGTTTGTTTTGGACCGAAGAATCAGGGGCTTACGGAGGAAGAATGCAAAAAGCGTGCGATTGAGGCACTGGAACTTGTAGGACTTTCTGAAAAATATTATGACACTTCTCCGTTTGATTTATCGGGAGGACAGAAACGTCGTGTGGCTATTGCGGGAGTGCTTGCTATGCGCCCAAAGGTGCTTGTCTTAGATGAGCCGACAGCAGGACTTGATCCGAAAGGACGCGATGAGATATTGGATCAGATTGCGTATCTTCAAAAAGAACGGAATCTGACAGTTATTCTTGTGTCGCACAGTATGGAGGACATTGCGAAATATGTGGACCGTATTGTCGTGATGAACAAAGGCAGAAAAATGTATGATGGGGAGCCGAAAGAAGTGTTCGCACATTACAAAGAGCTGGAAAAAGTAGGTCTTGCAGCACCGCAAGTGACTTATATTATGCACGCGCTTTATGAGAAAGGAATGCATGTGAACACGGAGGTAACGACGATTGAAGAAGCAGTAGATGAGATTATGAAAGAGATATAAGATTGGAGAAACAATGATTAGAGATATTACAATTGGGCAATATTACCCGGCGAATAGTAAATTGCACCGCTTAGACCCGCGGGTCAAAATAATGTGTACTTTATTCTATTTGATTTCTTTGTTTTTATTTAAAAGTGTTTTGGGGTATGCGATTGCAACTGTGTTTTTGGCAGCAGTTATCCGTATTTCCAAGGTACCGCTGAAATTTATCCTGAAAGGTTTGAAACCGATCATCATGCTTTTGATGATCACGGTTGTGTTCAACCTGTTTTTGACAAAAGGTGGAGATGTTTTGTTTGAAGCCTGGATTTTTCAAGTGACGGAAGAAGGGCTTCGGACGGCTGTTTATATGGCGGTGCGTCTGATTTACCTGATCATCGGTTCATCGCTTATGACATTTACAACAACACCGAATGCACTGACTGATGGAATTGAAAAACTGCTTTGGCCATTCAATAAAATCAAGATGCCGGTACACGAGATTGCGATGATGATGTCAATTGCGCTTCGTTTCATTCCGATTCTTTTGGAAGAGACAGATAAGATCATGAAGGCGCAGATTGCAAGAGGGGCAGATTTGGAAAGCGGAAATATTATTCAAAAAGCAAAAAGCATGATCCCGATTTTGGTGCCTTTGTTTGTGTCAGCATTTCGACGGGCAAATGATTTGGCGATGGCAATGGAAGCAAGATGTTATCGCGGCGGTGAGGGACGTACAAAGATGAAACCGCTTGTATATCAAAGCAGAGACTATATCGCATATGCCATTACTATTGTGTATATGGTGGCTGTGATTGTAATAGGGAGGTTAGTTCCATTTAAAGTGTGGATATTTTAAAGTATGAAGCGAATAAAGTTGACAATTGCCTATGACGGCACAAATTATTGTGGTTGGCAGGTACAGCCGAACGGAATTACGGTAGAAGAAGTAGTAAACAAGGCATTAAAAAAGTTGACTGGTGAGGATATTCAGGTGATTGGGGCAAGTCGGACTGATTCAGGAGTGCATGCCCTTGGAAATGTTGCAGTGTTTGACACGCATACGACGATTCCGCCGGAGCGGATTTCCTATGCATTGAATCAGAGATTGCCGGAGGATATCGTTATTGTAAAGTCAGAAGAGGTGGCAGAAGATTTTCATCCCAGGTACTGTGACTGCAGTAAGACTTACGAGTACCATATTTTAAATACGAGGATTCCGATTCCGACAAAACGGCTTACAAATTATTTTGTATCCTATGATCTGGATGTTGAAAAGATGCGAAAGGCAGCAGGATATCTGATTGGAGAACATGATTTTGTCAGTTTCTGCAATGTGCGGACAGATGTGGAAGACACGGTGCGGACAGTTACTGAGCTTGAGATTTTGAAAGATGGAGAGGAGATTACGATCCGAATCAGCGGAAATGGTTTTCTCTACAACATGGTTCGTATTATCGTGGGAACACTGATCCGTGTCGGACGTGGATTTTATGAGCCGGAAAAGGTGAAAGAGATTTTAGAGGCGAAAGACCGAAAGGCTGCCGGAGTGACGGCACCTCCACATGGTCTGATACTGGCAGAGATTCGATATGAATAGAAAGTATGCTTGAGGAGGGAAGAGTATGAACTATGTAGGAATCGACATTGGATCTACTGCATCCAAGGTCGTAGTGCGTGGAGACAATGAGATGTATTTTGTACTGCCAACGGGATGGAGCAGTAAGGAGACGACAAACATCATACGAGAACGTCTGAAAAATGCAGGGGTTGATGTGACAGCACAGGAGACTAAAGTGGTAGCAACCGGTTACGGAAGAGTTGCGGTTGATTTTGCAGACAAAGTCATAACAGAAATTACCTGCCATGCAAGAGGCGGGCGGGAGCTTGCCGGTGGAGACTGTACGATCATCGATGTGGGGGGACAGGATACAAAAGTTATCCAGGTAAGTAACGGTGTGGTGATGGATTTCCTTATGAATGATAAATGTTCTGCGGGAACTGGAAAATTTTTAGAGATCATGGCAAACAGACTGGGTATTACGCTGGATGAGCTGTTTGACTTGGCAAAACAAGGAAAGAGTATCCCTATTAGTTCTTTGTGCACCGTGTTTGCGGAATCAGAAGTGATCAGTTATATCGGAGAAGGACGGGCAAAAGAGGATATTGCGGCCGGTGTGATTGAATCCGTTGTGGCAAAGGTGGCACAGCTTGCGCAGAGACAGGCGTTGGCAGATACAATCATATTGACAGGGGGCCTAAGCCACAGCACTTACTTTACGGCACGTTTGTCAGAAAGATTGGGAAAACATGTGATGCCGGCAGAATTTGGAAGATTTGCGGGGGCACTTGGTGCGGCATATCTTGCGGAAGAGAAGAAATAGTATTATAATTGAATAACAGCAGGAACGATAGCATATCCAAGACAGATGTTTTGGCAGGGGAGCGAGTCGCTGCCCGGTACAGGAGATGAAACGATGAAACGATAAGCTGCTTCGAGGTACTTCTGCACACTTCGTGTGCATGGACCTTGCGGTCCGAGTACATCTACGCATCTTACGGAATCACTTTATTGTATTGTTCCTGCTTTTTTTATTTAGAGTAATATGCGGGAGGTATGAATTTGAGATTATATCATGGAAGCAATCAGGGGATAGAGAAACCGAAATTATTTCCTGCTGCAAGGGCGTTAGACTTTGGAAATGGATTTTATCTTACTTCGGATTTTGAACAAGCAAAAAAATGGTCAATTTTAACCGTGAAACGAAGAGGAGAGGGGAGTCCGATTGTATCAGTGTTTAAAGTGGATGAAGAAAAATTAAATCAGTTAAATATATTGAGATTTGATGGTCCGAATGTAGAATGGTTGAGATATGTCAGCTCAAATAGAAAAAGTATGAATTTTAATGATCGTAGAGATATTGTTGTAGGACCCGTGGCAAATGATAATACAATTCCTGTGTTAAATCTTTATTTGAAAGGTGCTTATAATGAAGATGAAGCAATTAAAAGGCTGATGCCACAGAAATTGAAAGATCAATATGTTTTTAAAACAGAAGAAGCTGTGTCTATCTTGAAGTTGATTGAGGTGATAAAAATATGAGAAAAACGTCAGCAGAAATATTAGATTATTATGATGAAGAAGTAGTAAAAATGATTTCTGAAAAATATAATTTAGAACAAATGAAAGCGTTGCGAGAGTATCTACAGTCAGAAACATACTCTATGATGACAGATTCAGAATTGGAGATGTGGGAGTTTGGAGCAAGTGCAATATTTGAAATGTGGGAGAATGAGAAAATTACAGGAAATCCAAGAAATTCTATATATTTAAGGAGAGAATAGAATTGAGCAAAGAGCTAAAATTTTTTATTTATCTGCTTGAACGGTATGCAGAGCAAAAAGGAACAGATGCACAGAAGATAATTGCTGAATGGGATGAATTGGGGGTAACAGATTATATTTATGAAATGTATGAAATTTACCATATCGAACATCTTCAAAATGCTTTTGACGATATTGACAGATTACTTTTAGAGAGAAAAGGATAGATTATGGATAATCAAAGATTATGGCAGCATCGCTCGAAAGAGGAATACAAAGAGGCAATTCTTTCTTTGAACTTACTGGAAAGGGCAAATGTTCCGAAAGAAAAAACGTTGAAATGTATCTATGCGGTCAGTAATCACATAGAAGAACACTATCGTGAAGTTTTTATTCTGAAAAAGAAAGGTGGCAGGCGCAAACTGCTTGTTCCAGATTATCTTTTGCATACGATGCAGAAAAATATTCTGCGAACAATATTAAGTGAAGAGAAAGTTTCAAAGTACGCAAAAGCCTATTGTCCGGGGAGAAGGGTTCGTGACAATGCGTTTGCACATGTCGGTGCAGAAACAATTTTGGAGTTGGATATCAAAGATTTTTTTGAAAATATTACATATATTATGGTCTACCAGTGTGTTTTTTCGGGAGAATACTATCCGCCGGCAGTGCGTACACTGCTGACCCAACTTTGCTGTTACAGGGACTATCTTCCGCAAGGAGCGCCGACATCACCGATGATATCAAATCTGGTGATGTTTTCCTTTGACCAATATATGGGAAAATGGTGTGAAGAGCGGGAAATTTGTTATACAAGATATTGTGATGACATGACGTTTTCCGGGAAATTTGATGTGCGGGAAGTAAAACAAAAAGTAAGAAGTTACCTTCAGGTACTTGGATTTGAATTGAATTTGAAAAAGACGAAAGTGCTGAAACAATATAACAGACAATCTGTGACCGGAATCGTTGTCAATGAAAAAGCGCAGGTGTCTAAAACATATCGGAGAGATGTCAGACAGGCTGTCTATTACTGTGGAAAATATGGAGTACAGGAGCATTTACAGAGAACTGGGGCGCAAATGTGGCTGCAAAAAGGAGAAGAGCGGTACCTTCAGCATCTGATGGGAAAGGTGAATTACATTTTGCAGGTAAATCCGGAGGATAATATGTTTCAGGAAGTTCGGAAGAACTTGTTGAGAATACAAAGGCAGTGCAAAGGAGGAAAACTATGATTACGATTTTTAACAGAAAAGAATTGATTGTCACAGCAAGTAAGATATGAAAGAAAAGATTATGATCATCGAGGATAATAGGACAATCCGAGGAGAACTTTGTGTGTTTTTTGAGAAAAATGAGTTTACGCCAGTGGAGACGGGAGACTTTACAACAGTTGAACAAGTTGTTGCAGCAGTCAGAAAAGTAGAGCCAAAGTTGATTTTGCTTGATATCAATTTGGAAGAGATCAGTGGATTTGATGTGTGTAGGGAAATCCGAAAATGGTCGGGTACGCCGATTTTGTTCGTGACAGCAAGAGAGCGTGATGTGGATGAACTGTGTGCGATGGAATGTGGAGGCGACGATTATATAAGAAAACCGTACAGCCTTGCAATTCTTCTTGCCAAAGTCAAACGTATGTTACAAAGAGCAGACAGTATGGCAGAAGAAATTGTGGTGGGAGAAGTGCATCTGCATATTGTGCAGGCACAGATCTGCTATCGGGAACAGGTGCTGGAATTATCCAAAAATGAGTTGAAAATCTTGTATTTTCTTTTTCGTAGCAGAGGAGAGGCTGTTGCAAAAGATGCGCTGATTGAATATTTGTGGGAGAATAAATTTTTTGTGGATGAAAATATTTTGAATGTGAATCTGTCAAGACTTAGAAAACGCCTTGGAGATATCGGCTTAAAAACACTGATTCAGACGGTGCCAAAATACGGATACCGAATTGAGACAGAAAGTGAGAGATAGATGAATTTTTGGGAATTTTTGTTTGAAAAACTCAATATGGTTCTAGTAAATCTGTTTGCAGCGACTGCGTTGATTGTATTTCTAAAATTAGTCGGAATACAAGGTGGAGCGCTAGGCCTGATTTTGATTGTTTGGGGCATTATACTGATTGCTGTTGGGGGACGTGAATATTGGAGCCAAAAGAGAAAATATGATGAGATAGAATCACAGCTTGAGGAACTGGACAAAAAATATTTAATCTGTGAGCTACTTGGAAAACCGGAGACGCAGATGGAAAAATTATACACAAATATGCTGCTGGCGGGAAGTAAATCCATGGTTGAGGAAGTGAATGAGAAAAGGAATGCTCTTAGTTCCTACAAAGAATATATCGAAGAATGGATTCACGAGGTGAAGACACCGATTACAGCAATTGATCTCATATGTAAAAATCATCCCACAGAGGAGATTCTGCAAATTCAAAAAGAACTGCAGGAGATTGAGCGCTTCGTCGAACAGGCATTGTATTATGCGCGAAGTGAAGTGGTGGAGAAAGATTATTTTATAAAAGAAATCAGTTTGTCGGAGATTGTGTATCCGGTTATTTTAGAGTACCGGACAATGCTTTTGGAACACCGTGTACAGATTGTAGCAGATGATCTGGAGCTTTGTGTTTACACAGATGAAAAGTGGATACAGTTTATTTTAAAACAGCTTTTGTCAAATGCGGTCAAATACGCCAGAAAAGATAATGCAAAGATTCATATCTATAGCCAGGTAGTGGATGGGAAGAAATATCTGACTGTGGAAGATAATGGTATCGGAATCGCACAAAGTGACATTGGACGTGTGTGTGAAAAAGGATTTACAGGAAGGAACAGGGCAAAGAAAAAATCAACTGGAATGGGACTGTATCTGGCAAAAAGACTGTGCGAACGCCTTGGAATCGGACTGTCGGTCACATCAAAGGAAGGTGTCGGCACAAAAGTATCCTTACAGTTTTGTAAGTAAAAAAACTCCTTTTAAAATGGTATAGTGAATTTAGAAAAAGAAAAGGAGTGGTTCTATGGAAACATTATTAAGGATACAGGATATTGAGAAATATTATGGTTCAAAGTCGTATATTACAAAGGCGGTAGACCATATTTCGTTTGAGGTGCAAAAAGGGGAATTTCTCGGAATCATGGGAGCATCCGGCAGTGGAAAAAGTACGCTGCTGAACTGCATCTCGACGATTGACCGTGTGACAAGCGGACACATTTATCTTGAAGATACGGATATCACAGAATTAAAGGATAAGAAGATGGCTGTGTTTCGTCAGGAAAATTTAGGGTTTGTCTTTCAGGATTTCAATCTTTTAGACACGCTGACGCTGGAAGAGAATATCGCATTAGCGCCGATGATCTCCGGCGTGGATGAAAAAGCGGTAAAACAACAGGTGCGTGGAATTGCTGAGAGACTCGACATTGGAGATGTTTTGAAAAAATTTCCATATCAGGTATCCGGAGGGCAGAAACAAAGATGTGCATGTGCAAGAGCGTTGATAAATAAGCCAAAACTTCTTCTTGCGGATGAGCCGACGGGTGCATTGGATTCCAGATCTGCAAGCATGCTGCTTGAAAGTTTTGCGTTAGTCAATCGTACTATGAAGACGACGATTCTGATGGTGACACATGATATTTTCTCGGCTAGCTACTGTAGCAGAATTCTATTTTTACGCGATGGGAAATTGTTCAATGAGCTGTATAAAGGGGAGCGGACACGAAAAGAATTTTTCCACGAAATCATGGATGTGATGACGTTTTTGGGAGGTGACTTGACTGATGTTAGGTAAACTTGCAATTCGAAATGCGTTCCGTTCCATTCGGGATTATCGTATCTATATCATAACAGTTACAATCGCATTTGCTTTGATGTACGCATTCAATATGATTGTATTTTCCGAAGATATCATGATGCTCAATCGTATGATGCTCACATTTGCATATATGGTTGTATTTATTTCAATTCTTGTTGTGTTCGTAATAGGATGGCTTGTACATTATATGACAAAATTCATGCTGCACAGAAGGAGCAAAGAACTCGGCACATATATGGTGCTCGGAATCAGCAATCGTGCAATTACAAGATTGTTTCTGGCAGAAAATATCATAATAGGTGGAATCTCATTTTTGCTGGGGATGATATTCGGAACATTTTTATATCAGGTGCTCACAATGATCATCATGCATATTTTTGAGGCAGTATATGAAGTGAAACTTGTATTTTCTGTGAAAGCATTTGCGCTGACAATTCTTTATATTATATTGATCTACTGTTTTTCTCTTTTGCGCATGAAACGTAAAATCGGGAAGATGAAAATATATGATTTACTTCACGCAGAAAAGCAGAACGAAATTGTGTTTGTAAAACATCAAAAAGGTGATATAATTTTGATGACAATTGCCTTGCTCACAGGCATCACAGGGGCGATTGTATGTAAATTGACATTTCAAAACGGAGACAATGTGCAGATGGGAGCAATCGGAATCTTTTTCACCTGTTTTATCGTCTGCATCTATTGTTTTTATATCTCTGTTTCTCATATACTGATCCGTTTTTTTGTGAATCGAAAGGCAAAACAGAAGAATGCAGGTACACTTGTGCTCGTCCGAAATCTTTCGTCTAAGATTAATACGATGAGTATGACGCTTGGGACACTTGCGTTATTGCTTACATTGACGCTTTCGTTCTCTCAGATTGCAACACTGTTTAAAAATTTCTTTGATATGCAGGGCAATTCCGTATGTCCATATGAAATTATGATGTGGGATAGAGAAGGGGATCCTTCTTTTATAAAAGAAAAAGAGTATCTTGATGAAAAACTTGGCGGTGTAACTCAGGAACATTCGTTTATGGTTTATGATAGCGGAGCAAATCAGGTCGGGAAATATTTAGATGGAACACCGGTTGAAATGTCGTTTTGGGGAAATGATACGGTCATGGCATACAGTGATTACTGCAAGATGCGCAAGCAGCTTGGCTATGAAAAAATAGATTTGAAAAAAGGACACTTTATTGTGCAGGGAGTCAGCGGTGTGAAAACAGTTCTTGACAAGGAACAGCCTAAATTTCAGATAGAGGGGGAGACACTCTCTTATCAGGCATGCTATACAGAAGGTTTTGCACTGGAGGGAGATTTGGGGGCTTATCTCATCCTTGTTTTGCCGGATGAGTATGCTGAGAAACTGGATATTTACGAAGCTGTGTACGCGGCAGATACAGAGAAAAAGTCAGCACCGGAAGATTATGAGAATCTGTGCAGAATTATAGAACCATTGGAAGACGGAGAGGAGATGGACGGCGAAGATTACATTCCGGTCGGAAATGTGAATGTAAAAGGAGCAGTGCTGGGGGAAAACCGGACTATGTTTACGATTATTTCTTTTTCTATGTTTTATATTGCGCTCATTTTTTGCTGTACAGCACTTACCGTGTTGGCAGTTCAACAATTGAGCGAATCAGAAAAACATGGAAAACGATACCGGATTTTATCAGAACTTGGGATGCCCCAAGAGGGGGTGGAGAAAATTATACGAAGGCAGGTCGGAGTATATTTTCTAATGCCGTTGGTGCTTCCGATTCCACTAAGTATCTGCTGTACACTATCCCTCAATCAGCTCTTTCAAGCGTACACAGGAGCGGGAATGCTGATAAGCACGATTAGTGCATCACTTGGACTATTTTTCCTTGTGTATATTTTATATCTGGCTGCAACCTATGTCGGGTACCGCAATAGTGTCAAAAGCTGATCGAAGAAAAAGGAGAACAAAATGAAATCATTAGTAATTGCAGAGAAACCGTCTGTGGCAAGAGACATTGCCAGAGTACTGAAGTGTAATAAAAATATTTCCGGAGCAATCGAGGGAAATCAATATATCGTTACATGGGCATTAGGACATCTTGTAACACTTGCGGATCCGGAAGGGTATGATAAAAAATTCAAGGAGTGGAACATGCAGGTGCTTCCGATGATGCCTAAGAAGATGGAACTGGTTGTCATTAAGAAAACGGCAAAACAGTACAATGCGGTGAAGACACAGATGTTTCGAAAAGATGTAGGGGATATCATCATCGCCACAGATGCCGGACGTGAAGGAGAACTTGTGGCAAGGTGGATTCTGGAAAAAGCAAATTGCCACAAGCCAATCAAAAGACTTTGGATCTCTTCCGTGACAGATAAGGCAATCCGAGATGGATTTGCAAAGCTTGTGGATGGAAGAAAGTACGATGACTTGTACGCGGCGGCAGTCTCAAGAGCAGAGGCGGACTGGTTTGTAGGAATCAATGCAACAAGAGCGTTAACGTGCAAATACAACGCGCAGCTGTCTTGTGGGCGTGTACAGACACCGACACTTGCGATGATTGCAAAGCGGGAGGAAGAGATTCGCACATTCCAGCCAAAAGAATACTACGGTGTGACGGTGCAGTCAGGAAAAATCAAGTGGACATGGCAGGATCAAAAGTCGGGAAGCTACCGTTCATTTTCAAAAGGACGAATAGAAAAGCTGGCAGAAGATTTGAATGGGGCAACTATGGTCGTGGAACAGGTGGAAAAATCTGCGAAGAAATTATTTGCGCCGGGATTATATGACCTGACAGAATTGCAGCGAGATGCCAACAGACGATTTGGCTTCTCGGCAAAAGAGACATTGAATATTATGCAGCGCCTGTATGAGAACCATAAAGTATTGACCTATCCGAGAACAGATTCCAAATATATCGGAAATGATGTGGTTGACACTTTGAAAGACAGACTGCGAGCGGTAAGTGTAGGTCCATATAAAAAGCTTGCGGGAAGCCTGATTATGAAGCCGATCAAGGTCAACAAATCATTTGTGGATGACAGGAAAGTAAGCGATCACCATGCGATCATCCCGACTGAGCAGTTTGTGCAGCTGGAGCATATGACAAATGAGGAGCGAAAAATTTATGATCTCGTTGTCCGCAGATTTTTGAGTGTTCTCTATCCGCCGTTTGAGTATGAGCAGACGACACTGCTCGGAAAAGCGGTAGGAGAACGATTTGCTGCGAGAGGAAAAATCGTAAAACATGCGGGGTGGAAAGAAGTCTATGAACTGGGAGACGGTGATGAGACAGATGTGGAAGAACAGTTGTCAGAACAGTCACTTCCGGAAGTGAACAAAGGGGCAGCGCTTTCCGTACAACAGGTGCAGATGACTAGTGGAAGGACAAAGCCGCCGGCAAGATTTAATGAGGCGACATTATTGTCTGCCATGGAAAATCCGGTGAAGTATATGGAGTCCCGTGATAAACAGGCGGTCAAAACATTAGGCGAGACCGGAGGGCTTGGAACAGTTGCTACAAGAGCGGACATTATCGACAAGCTATTCCATTCTTATCTGATGGAATTGCGCGGAAAAGAGATTTATATTACTTCGAAGGGAAAACAGTTGTTAGAGCTTGTGCCGGAAGATTTACGGAAACCGGAATTAACAGCAGACTGGGAAATGAAGCTTTCCAATATTGCAAAAGGGAAACTAAGAAAAGAAACCTTCCTTCAGGAGATCAAAGGATATACGGTGGAGATCATCGACGAGATCAAAGGTGGAACCGGAACATTCCGACATGATAACATGACAAATAAAAAGTGTCCGGATTGTGGAAAACCGATGCTCGCGGCAAATGGGAAGAATGCAAGGATGCTTGTATGTCAGGACAGAGAGTGCGGACATAAAGAGGTAGTTGCAAAGATTTCCAATGCAAGATGCCCGCAATGTCATAAGAAGATGGAGATTATCAAAAAAGGCGACGAAGAACAATTCGTATGTAATACTTGCGGTCATAAAGAAAAGATGTCAGCATTTAAGGTGAGACGGGAAAAAGAAGGCGCAGGCGTGAGCAAAAAGGATGTGCAGAGGTATTTGAAACAGCAAAAAGAAGAGCCGGTGAATACTGCATTTGCGGATGCATTCGCGAAGTTGAAACTGTAAAATAGGGGGATTTACGAATGAAGATGAAAATGAAATTGAGACAAATTGTTCTATTACTTTGCGGACTTTCTGTTGCTCACCTTGGAGTGACGTTATTTATTCAGTCAAATCTTGGCTCGGATCCGTTTAATGTGCTGATCCAGGGAATTTTTAGAAGTGTACCATGGCCGGAAGGACTTGCGTGGACTCATGGAAGAACCCACATGCTAATTTCCTTTCTAATTATCCTTGTGCTTCTGTCTGTAGACAAAAGATACATCAAAATTGGTACGTTGCTTTGTATGTTTCTTGGAGGACCGATTATTGACGGGTTTACTTTTTGGATTGGAGACTATATCAATCAGAGTATTCCGCTACCATGGAGAGTGTTGATGGTTGTAATTGGGTGCGTGATTCTTTCAATGGGAATGACCATCGTGATCAAATCCGAAGCTGGAACAGGTCCGAATGACCTTGTCGCAGTTGTCTGGAGTGATAAATGGAAGAAGTCATTTGGAATCATACGTATGGTGACTGACGGATGTTTTGTATTGATTGGATTCTTGTTAGGCGGAATATTCGGGATTGGAACCATTATCTGTGTGTTTGTGGTAGGACCGGTTGCCCAGATATTCATGCCTTATGCAGAGCGATTTTGTAAGTTTGTAAATCGTGTGAAAGAATAGTCATTTATTTGATTGTAGTTACTATTGCATAAAATTGTTATTATATTAACGATAATATATCTTCAATTAAACTAATAAAAATAGACAAAATACAGGAGAAAGGAATGGTCATATCTCTGAAGAGCCAATGAATCAACGTATTCTGCATTTTTAAAGTAAAATTATCGGATTTAAAACTGTATAAAATGCATAATGAACCGAATAAAAATCAAAAAATGTTGTGTAAAAAGTCGTAAATGAGAAAAAGGAAGATAATATATTGACAAATATTTAACGAGGCAGTATACTAAGCCTCGTAGTAAAGAAATACAACACTTACGGAGGATATTGATATGTCAAAGAAGGAAACGAATGTACCAGGAATTATTGATAACGTAGAAGCTCTTGTAGCAAAAATGGAAGCAATGAGAGAAGCACAGAAAGTATTTGCTACATTTACACAGGAACAAGTAGATAAGATCTTTTTTGAAGCAGCAGTAGCAGCAAATACACAACGTATCCCATTGGCAAAGATGGCAGTAGAAGAGACTGGTATGGGTATCGTTGAAGATAAAGTAATCAAGAATCATTACGCAGCAGAATATATTTACAATGCATATAAAGATACAAAAACATGTGGAGTTATTGAAGAAGATAAAGCTTATGGAATTAAGAAGATTGCAGAGCCAATCGGTTTGATCGCAGCGGTTATCCCTACAACAAATCCAACTTCGACAGCAATCTTTAAGACATTGCTCGCATTAAAGACAAGAAATGCAATCATCATCAGCCCACATCCACGTGCAAAAAATGCGACAATTGCAGCAGCAAAAGTTGTATTGGAAGCAGCTGTAAAAGCTGGAGCACCAGAAGGAATCATCGGATGGATCGACGTACCTTCATTGGAACTTACAAATGAAGTTATGAAGAGCGCAGACATCATTCTTGCAACAGGTGGTCCTGGAATGGTTAAAGCAGCTTACTCTTCAGGAAAACCGGCGCTTGGTGTTGGTGCAGGTAACACACCGGTTATCATCGATGACACAGCTGATGTTAAAATGGCAGTTAACTCAATCATCCACTCAAAAACATTTGACAATGGTATGATTTGTGCTTCAGAACAGTCTGTAACTGTTTTGGAAAAAGTTTATAAAGAAGTAAAAGATGAATTTGCACTCAGAGGATGCTATTTCCTGAAAAAAGATGAGATTGAAAAAGTTCGTAAGACAATCATCATCAACGGTGCATTAAACGCTAAAATCGTAGGTCAGTCAGCACATACAATCGCAGCACTGGCAGGAGTAAAAGTACCGGAAGAGACAAAGATTCTAATCGGGGAAGTGGAATCTGTTGATATTTCTGAAGAATTTGCTCATGAAAAATTATCTCCGGTACTTGCTATGTACAAAGCAAAAACATTTGATGAAGCAATTGCAAAAGCAGAGCAGCTTGTAGCTGACGGTGGATACGGACATACATCTTCTATCTATGTTCATCCAGCAGAGACAGAGAAGCTTGCAAAACATGCAGCAGCAATGAAAACATGCCGTATCTTAGTAAACACACCTTCTTCTCACGGTGGAATCGGTGATCTTTACAACTTCAAATTAGCACCATCTCTTACATTAGGATGTGGATCATGGGGTGGAAACTCTGTATCTGAAAACGTTGGTGTAAAACACTTAATCAATATCAAAACAGTTGCTGAGAGGAGAGAGAATATGCTTTGGTTTAGAGCACCTGAAAAGGTTTACTTCAAAAAAGGATGTATGCCTGTTGCACTTGATGAATTAGGAACAGTAATGGGTAAAAAGAAAGCATTTATCGTAACTGACAGCTTCTTATATCACAATGGATACGTAAAAGGTATCGAAGAAAAATTAGATGAAATGGGAATCCAGCACACATGCTTCTACGAAGTAGCTCCAGACCCAACACTTGAATGTGCAAAAGCAGGTGCTGAGGCAATGAGAGCATTCGGGCCAGACGTAATCATCGCTCTTGGTGGTGGTTCAGCAATGGATGCCGGAAAGATCATGTGGGTAATGTACGAACATCCAGAAGCAGACTTCATGGATATGGCAATGCGTTTCATGGATATCCGTAAGAGAGTATATACATTCCCTAAGATGGGAGAGAAAGCTTACTTTGTAGCAATCCCTACATCTTCAGGAACAGGTTCTGAGGTAACACCATTCGCAGTTATCACAGATGAAAAAACAGGAGTAAAATATCCGTTAGCAGATTATGAATTACTTCCTAAGATGGCGATCATCGACGCTGACAATATGATGAGCCAGCCAAAAGGACTGACAAGTGCTTCTGGTATCGATGCTTTAACACATGCTTTAGAGGCATATGCATCAATCATGGCAACAGATTATACAGATGGTCTTGCATTAAAAGCAATGAAGAACATTTTTGAATACCTTCCATCAGCTTATGAAAACGGAGCAAATGATCCAAAAGCAAGAGAAAAAATGGCAGATGCTTCTTGCATGGCTGGTATGGCATTCGCGAATGCATTCCTTGGAGTATGCCATTCAATGGCACATAAATTAGGTGCATTCCATCACTTGCCACACGGTGTTGCCAATGCATTGTTAATCACAGAAATTATGAAATTCAATGCAACAGATGTACCTACTAAGATGGGAACATTCTCACAATACCAGTATCCGCATGCATTAGAAAGATATGCTGAATGTGCTAGATTCTGCGGCGTTGTAGGAAAAGATGACAAAGATACATTTGAAAAATTCTTAGTAAAAATCGAAGAATTAAAAGATAGAGTAGGAATCAAGAAAACAATCAAAGATTATGGTGTAGATGAGAAATACTTCTTAGATACATTAGATAACATGGTTGAACAGGCATTCGATGATCAGTGTACAGGAGCTAACCCAAGATATCCACTGATGAAAGAAATCAAAGAAATGTACTTAAAAGTATATTACGGAAAATAATTATTAAATTGGGGACGTAGTAAAATTGAATTTTACTACGTCCCCAATTGACATTACCCCTGTCCCTTTTTTGAAGATTGCTAAGAAAAAGACAATAAAAGCATAGTAAAAAACTTTGTTAAAAAATATTCAAAAATCTATTGTAAAATTGCAAATAAGGTGTATAATAAACTTATCAAATAAGAAAAGGTGTAATACTTATAGGAGGTAAGGACATATGAAATTAGAACAAAGCAACTTAATCGTGAAACGTGCATATAAAGAAGTGTACAAATGTGACGAAGGTATTGTAAAAGTATTTGAGAAAACGCATTCAAAAGCAGATGTGTTTAACGAAGCGTTGAATACGGCAAGAGTAGAAGAAGCCGGTCTTGACATTCCTAAGGTAAAAAGTGTAACAGAGATTGATGGAAAATGGGCGGTTGTTATTGAATACAAAGACGGAAAGACACTTGGAGAGATGATGAAGACAGATCCAGCCAATATAGAGAAGTATATGGAAGACTTTGTAGAGCTTCAATTACAGATGCACAGCAAGAGAGCACCTAGATTGAATAAACTGAAAGACAAATTGGCAAGACAGATTAATAGTCTGAAAGATTTGGATGCGACAGCAAGGTATGAGCTTCTGACACGTTTGGAGAGTATGCCAAAACATGATAAAGTATGTCACGGAGATTTCAATCCAAGTAACGTTATTGTTGGAAAGAATGGAAAAATGACAATCGTTGACTGGGCACATGCGACACAGGGAAATGCAAGTGCAGATGCAGCGAAGACCTATCTGTTGTTTGCGCTGGAAAATCAGGAGACAGCTGATTTATACTTGAAATTGTTCTGTAAGAAGAGTGATACGGCAAGACAGTATGTAGAACAGTGGCTTCCGATCGTGGCGGCAGCTCAGCTGACAAAGAATAATGAGATGGAAAAAGATTTCTTGATGAAATGGATTGACGTATTTGATTATCAATAAGAATATATAAAAATGACTGCGGTTTCTTTAAAACCGCAGTCATTTTTATTCTTCTTCGTCTGTTTCTTGTGCACCGAGTAAGGCACCGGTGGAAGCAGCGACGACAGCTGCAACGATTGCGGCAATGATGCTTACCGCAATGACACAAACTAAGAATCCCATGTTAAGATACCTCCGTTTCTGTGATGAATAGTATTTGCATTAGAAGAATACATTTCCCCCGATTACAATTCCGCTATGTCCGGTCCATGCTGCACGGAAATTCAGACAGCTACCTACATTATTTTTCCCTGCGATAGCATCTTTTGCAACCTCCACGCAAGCGGATTTAACGCCTCGTTTTAAGACTTTATCAAGCTTTCCGGAAGCGACCGGAGAAAATTGTCCGCTCTGATAGATTACTCCGGTAATAGTATCAGGATAATATCTATGGTTGACTCTGTTCATGACGACAGATGCAACTGCAAGCATACCTTCATAATGTGTACTTCCGGCTTCGCATTCAATCAATGCGGCGAATAACTCTAGTTCACTGGCGCTGACATTAGGGGTCTGACCTTGAGAAGAACCGGAATTGTTACTGGGCGGTGCCTCTGGCTCGATAGGTATGACTTCTTTGTCAAGAGCCTCCTGTACTGCTTTGGCACGCTCTTTTGCCTCAGCAAGTTTTGCAGAATATTGCTCTAATTCTCCTGATGTGGAAGAAATTTTTGCGGTAAGATCCGCTTGCTTTTGATTGAGCTCATCCTGAAGTTTCGTCAGTTGAGATTGTTCATTTTGAAGCTGCTTTTCTTTTTCGGCAACAGCATTCTGTGCATCGACGAGCTCTTTCAGACGATTGCGGTCGTATTCGCTTACCGCACTGATAAATTCGGCTTTATTTAAAAATTCAGTCATGCTCCCAGAAGAGAATAGCATCTCTAAGTAAGAGGTGTTGCCGCTTTCATATATATGTTTGATTCTCAGTTTCATAGACTGATACTGAGCTGCTTCCTCGCCTTTTGCCACAGCAAGATCGTCTTTCACCTGCTCGATTTGCGCTGTGATGGTATCCATTTTTTTCATAATGGTATCTAACTCTCCACTCAAGGCATCGAGTTCGCTATTTAAATTGGATAATTCATTCTGTAAGTTTGATGTTGTGCCCTCAAGTGATTCAACAGAATCTTCAGCGTATGAAGAAGTAGCAAAAACTGTGAACACTGCGATGGAAGTTAAAATGGAACAGGTACGTATCAGCATTTTTAACTTTTTATTTTTCATAAGTAATTCCTTTCCTGAATAAATAGTTATTAAAATATTATACTATAAATTGCGTTATTAATCAAATTTTGTTAGAATAGAATCAAATAGCAGAAGAAAAGAGGGCAGTAGAATATGATGAAATACAAGGAGGAGCATTATCTTTATAAGAATATCAAGGATAAGATTTATCCGTGGGTGAAAGAATCTCTTGTAGATCATAAGGCGCTGAATGGAAAGTATATTTCTGATAAAGATACTCCGATAGTCTCTTTTGCAGGGGATTTGATGGTGATATTTGTAATTGAAAGAGACAAAGATACATATGAGATATTAAAAGACAATATGCTTCCGCCAGATACGGACATAGAACTGCTTTACCATACAGCGTGCGAAAATCTTGCAAGGAATGTGAAATTTGTAATTGGACACACATTATATGGTGGCTTTAGCGTTATCGCTGACGGTTATCACGAGGCAAGTTCACTTTGTTTTAAGCATATTTGGTCTATGTGCAGTGAAAAGCTTAATGATGATATTGTTATTATGGCACCGACGAAAGATATGGTTCTATTTGTTCCAGCAGGCAATCAAAAGCAGATTGAAGAGATGAAAGCTTATGGAATGCAATCGTTTGAACGTTCATTTGACAAGGTAAGCACGAAATTACTACGTTTTACAAAAGAAGGAAGGGAACTGACCGCATATGAGTAGAACAATTAGGATGATTGGGGTGGATCTGGATGGGACACTGCTGAACAGTGAAAAACAGCTGACTGCCTATACAAGAGAGGTGCTAAAAAAGGCGATTGAGCAGGAAGTAGCTGTAGTTGTGGCTACCGGACGTCCATTTTCGGGAGTGCCCGATGAACTGAAACATTTTCCGGGGATGAGATATGCACTGACAGCAAACGGTGCAAGAATATTGGATATGCAGAAGCAGAAGGTAGTTTATGAGAATTTGCTTTCAGTGGAGAGTTCCGAAAAAGTTATAGATATTTTGAGAAAGCATCATGCAATTCACGAGTTTTTTGTTGACGGAGTCGGCTACATGAATGAAGATGGTCTGAAGAATGTATATGCATATTTTGAAGATCCTCATATGGCAGAATATTTACAAAGTACAAGAATTACGGTAAAAGATGTAAAAGAAAAATTACAGGCGATGAAGTGTGAGGTAGATAAGCTACAGGGAATTTTTAGAAATCAGAAAGATAAACAGGAAGCACTAGAAGAATTGAATACCCTTTCGGGCATCGTTGTCACAGCTGCAATGGATAATAATCTGGAGATTAATAAAGAAGGAACAAACAAAGGACTTGGTCTTTTGCAGTTAGGGAAATCTCTTGGAATTTCAAGAGAGGAGATTATGGCGTGCGGTGATGGCGGCAATGATGTGGAGATGTTAAAAGAAGTTGGCTTTGCTATTGCCATGGCCAATGCTTATGATACTGTCAAGACGGCAGCAGATTTTGTGACTGTTTCGAATGATGAAGATGGAGTGGCAAAGGCGATTGAGAGGTTTGTGCTGAACTAGAGGAGGAAAAGAAGAATGTTAGATATGTTAAAAGTAATTATACTTGGAATTGTGGAAGGTATCACGGAGTGGCTGCCAATCAGCAGTACAGGACATTTGATTCTGGTAGATGAGTTTATCAAGCTTGGGGCGAGCAGCGCATTCAAAGAGATGTTTAATGTGGTGATACAGCTTGGGGCAATTTTAGCGGTTGTAGTTTTGCATTTTCATAAACTGAATCCGTTTTCACCGAAGAAATCAAGAAAACAGAAAGTGTATACGATTCAGTTGTGGATGAAAGTGATCGTTGCATGTTTACCAGCTGCTATTCTTGGAATTCTGTTGGATGACTGGATGGAAGCGCATTTGCATAATTATGTAGTAGTATCCATTACGTTGATATTGTATGGTATTTTATTTATTGTGATAGAAAATTGGAATAAAGGTAAGACACCGCAGGTGACAAAATTGTATCAGCTCTCTTATCAGACAGCATTGCTTATTGGAGTATTTCAGGTTCTTTCTCTTGTGCCGGGAACGTCACGTTCCGGTGCGACAATCATTGGTGCATTGTTGCTTGGAACTTCCAGATATGTGGCGGCAGAATTTACATTCTTCCTTGCAATTCCGGTTATGTTCGGTGCAAGTGGAATTAAATTGTTGAAGTTTATCAAAGTTGGGGGCGGTTTCACAGGGATGGAAGCAGCTATGCTGATCGTAGGATGTCTGGTGGCGTTTGTTGTATCGATCATTGCGATTAAATTTTTAATGGGATATATCAAGAAAAATGATTTCAAAGTATTTGGTTATTACCGCATCATCTTGGGTGTGATCGTGCTTGGGTACTTTGCGGCAAGCGGATTTTTAAAATAATATACAAACGGGTGGCTGTTTATGCAAGAAAAATGTATAAATAGCCACTTGATTTTTTTGAAAAATGTGATAAAATATACCACAGAGTTGAATTATTATGCAGAATAAATTGCGAAAGGGAGAGATTAGATTATGAAGAAGAAATTATTAAGTGCATTATTGGTGGCAACATGTGTGGTATCTATGGCAGCTTGCGGAAGTGATAAAAAAGAAAAGGAAGCTAAGGCTGACAAGATTATTGTCGGAACAGAGGCTGGTTTTGCACCATACGAGTACATGAAAGGCAATGAAGTTGTCGGAATTGATATGGATATCGCAAAAGCGATTGCGGATGATATGGGAAAAGAGCTAGAGATCAAGAACATGGATTTCGACGGTGCTTTGGCAGCGGTTGCAAGCGGAAAAGTAGATTTTGTTGCAGCAGGTGTGTCTATCGATGAAGACCGTTTGAAAACAATGGACTTCTCTCATGAATATGTAAATTCAACAGAGGTAATCGTTGTAAACGGTGACAGTCCGGCAGTGACTCCGGCAGGAGCAGAACTTTCAGGAACAGATCTTGACGGAAAAGTAGTTGCAGTACAGCAGGGGAATATCGCAGATATCTGGGTATCCAATGAAAAGAACTGCAAGCCGAAAGAAGTAAAGCGCTATACAAAATTTGCTCAGGCTGCAGAAGATTTGAAAAATAATAAAGTAGATTGTATCGTAATGGACCAATATCCGGCAGAACAATTAGTAGCTTCTAATGGAACATTGAAAATTTTAGATGGTGTGCTGTTTGAAGATAAATATGCAATTGCAGTGAAAAAAGGAAATAAGGAATTATTGGATAAAATCAACAAAGTAATTGATCAGTTGATTGAAGATGGAAAAATTGAAGAATTTACAGCAAACCATACACAAAAGTAATAAAATAGTGTAAAATAGAAGATAAGTAATTTTAGAATCAGCAGATTTTGTATAATCTGCTGATTCTTTGATGCAATTACAAAAGAAAGAGAGGAGAAAAGATGGACTTTATACAAAAGTTTATAGAAGGGTTTCATCATGCGGTAATCTATGACCAGCGGTATTTGGTCTATTTGGATGGTCTGAAGGTTACCATTTTAATTTCCATATTTGCAATCCTGATCGGTGTGGCGATTGGTCTGTTCATCGCAGTGGTGAAAGTAACAGTTTCCAAAAATATTTTTGTCAGGATTTTGAAGTGGTTCTGTAATGTGTATACGACGGTGATTCGAGGAACACCGGTTATGGTACAGCTTTTGATTATGTACAATATGGTGTTTACTGCAAGAGACACGAACGAAATTTTTGTTGGTGCAATCTGCTTTGGTATCAACTCCGGTGCGTATGTGGCTGAGATTATCCGAGCTGGAATTGAATCCATTGACAGAGGACAGATGGAGGCAGGTCGTTCGCTTGGATTCAACTACATACAGACGATGCGCTATATCATTGTCCCACAGGCAGTGAAAAATATTCTGCCGGCGCTTGGAAATGAATTTATTGTGCTCATCAAAGAGACATCCGTAGCGGGAGTGATTGCGGTGACAGATTTAACAAAAGCAGCACAGTACATTGGTTCTACAGATTTTATTGTATTACCGCCGTTGTTTGTAGCAGCAGGCTGCTATCTTGTGATCGTGTTAGGACTTACAAAATTACAAAGTTTATTGGAAAGGAGGTTGTCACAAGGTGATCGTCACTAAGAATTTACAAAAATCATTTCATGGAAACAATGTGCTTTGTGGGATTGACGAGCATATTGAAAAAGGAGAAAAAGTAGTTGTGATTGGACCGTCTGGTTCCGGGAAATCTACTTTTTTGCGTTGCCTCAACCTTCTGGAAGAACCGACAGGCGGAGAAGTGTGGTTTGAGGGGAATAACATCACAAGTAAAGATTGTGATATCAACAAACTGAGACAGAAGATGGGCATGGTATTCCAGCAATTTAATCTGTTTCCGCATTTATCGATCAAGGAAAATATCATGCTCGCACCGGTGAAACTTGGTGTGATGACAAAAGCAGAGGCGGAGAAGAAAGCAAAAGAATTGTTGCAGCGTGTTGGACTTCCTGACAAAGAGAATGCATATCCGAGACAGTTGTCAGGTGGTCAGAAACAGCGTATTGCAATTGCGAGAGCTCTGGCGATGAATCCAGATGTGATGCTGTTCGATGAGCCGACGTCTGCACTTGACCCGGAGATGGTAGGAGAGGTTCTGGAACTGATGAAAGAACTGGCAGATGAGGGAATGACGATGGTAGTCGTGACACATGAGATGGGATTTGCAAAAGAGGTTGCAACGCGTGTCCTGTTCATTGATGAGGGAAAAGTAAAAGAAAGCAACACGCCGAAAGAATTTTTTGAAAATCCACAAGAACCGCGTCTGAAAGAATTTTTGTCAAAAGTATTGTAAGAAAGCGAGGGAGAATGTGATGAGTATTTTATTTGTAGAATATCCAAAATGTACGACCTGTAAAAAGGCGAAGAAGTGGCTGGAGGAAAAAGGTGTTGTCTTTGAGGACAGACATATCGTGGAGACAAATCCTACTGCGGAAGAATTAAAGGCGTGGCATGAAAAAAGCGGTCTTCCACTGAAGTGTTTTTTCAACACAAGCGGTATGAAGTATAAAGAACTCGGGCTGAAAGATAAACTTCCAAATATGACAGAAGAAGAGCAATATGCACTTCTTGCGACGGATGGAATGCTTGTGAAACGTCCGCTTCTAGTAGGTGAAGAGTTTGCTGTTCCGGGATTTAAAGAGGTTTCCTGGGAAGAGGTTTTAAGTTAAATGAAATATGAAAGAATTGAGATTGGGAGGTTCATTGAACGTCCCAATCGTTTTATTGCGTATGTAGAAATTGCGGGGAAGAAAGAGATCGTACACGTGAAAAATACAGGGCGTTGTGCTGAACTTTTGACACCGAATGCATCTGTGTATGTACAGCGGGCAGAAAATCCGGACAGAAAAACCCAGTGGGATCTGATCGGTGTAAAAAAAGAAAAACGGATGATCAATATGGATTCCCAGATACCGAACAAAGTAGTGGAGGAATGGATTAAGCAAGGGAATTTGTTTCCGGATGCGACAGTGATCAGACCGGAAAAGACGTACAGGAAATCCAGATTTGACCTTTATGTGGAAGAGGGAGATAGAAAAATCTTTGTAGAAGTAAAAGGAGTCACGCTGGAGGAAAATGGAATTGTGAAATTTCCAGACGCACCGACTGAGCGGGGGATAAAGCACATCGAAGAGCTTTGTGAGGCGACAAAAGAAGGATATGAGGCGTATATCTTTTTTGTGATCCAGATGAAAGGTGTGCGGTATTTTACTCCGAATATGGAAACGCAGCCGGCATTTGGCGAAGCGCTAAAACGAGCGAAGGAGCAGGGAGTGCATGTACTTGCATATGACTGTAAAGTTGGAAAAGACAGCATTGAGATTGGAAAGGAAGTGCCTGTTCTTTTGGAGGATGAGAATCTAAAGAAAATCGCAGATCCTCTGGTCACATGGTACCGGGAGAATAAGAGAGAACTTCCGTGGAGAGAACAGATCAGTGCCTATCGTGTGTGGGTGTCGGAGATTATGCTGCAGCAGACAAGAGTGGAGGCGGTGAAGCCGTTTTACGCCCGATTTTTAAATGCGCTTCCGACAGTAAAGGATTTGGCGGAGGCGGAGGAAGACCAGCTCTTGAAGTTGTGGGAAGGTCTTGGATATTACAACCGTGTGCGGAACATGCAGAAAGCGGCAAAGCAGATTATGGAAGATTTTCATGGAGAATTTCCCAAGACCTATGAGGAGATTAAAAGCCTTACCGGAATCGGAAACTATACGGCCGGGGCGATCAGCTCATTTGCATTTGGGATTCCAAAACCGGCGGTCGATGGCAATGTACTTCGTGTGATTTCGAGGATCACGGCAAGCTATGATGACATTATGAAAGCGAGCGTGCGAACAAGGATAGAAGAGCAGCTAGAACGTATCATTCCGAAAAATGCGGCGAGTGATTTTAATCAGGGTCTGATTGAACTTGGTGCAATTGTCTGCGTGCCGAATGGGGAGCCGAAATGTCTGCTGTGCCCGTTGAGGCAGCTCTGCAAAGCGAGGGAAAAAGGAATTGAGTCAGAGCTCCCGGTGAAGACAAAAGCAAAAGCGAGAAAGATTGAAAAGAGGACAGTATTCATTTTTCAGGATGGCGAGAATGTAGCAATTCGGAAACGTCCGGCAAAAGGTCTTTTGGCAGGATTGTATGAGCTTCCGAATATTGAGGGAGAATTAAGTGCAGACGAAGCGCTGGAATACAGCAAGAAAATTGGACTGCAGCCGCTGAGAATAAAAGAACTGGGAGCGGCAAAACATATTTTCAGCCATGTGGAATGGCATATGACCGGGTTTGCCATTCGAGTAGATGAGTTGGAAAAATCTTGCACAGAGAAAATGTTGTTCATCCATCCGGAGGAAGTACAAAGAGAGTATCCAATTCCGGCAGCATTTGAATATTATACCGATTTTGTGGATATCAAACTTGGACAGGAAAAATATGAGGAATAAGAATAGGACCAGCAGTCTGCTGGTCCTAAATTGTTTGTCTGGATACGGCCGGCTGTTTTTTGAATGCAGCCACATATACGAGCTGATAACAGATTACAGCCATTGCACCGGCACCTACCACGTCGATCACAGAGTGTTGCTTTAAAAACATGGTAGATAAGATGATGAGTCCGCCAAGTACAAGCGAGGCGTATTGAATCCATCGATATTCTTTTAATCTCTGGCTATGCATAATTGCAATGCAGGCGCCAATAGAATTATACACGTGCAGGCTTGGGAAAATATTCGTCGGTGTATCAGCACGGTATAACTGCTTTACTAAATCGACAAAAATATTGTCGTGTTCAAATGTTGTCGGACGTAAAATCTGCCCATTTGGATAAATAGTTGAAAATATCAAAAAAATCGTCATTCCAATACAGAGAAAGGCTGAAAGCTTATAAAAATCAGTCTTATCTGTGAAAAAGAAGTATCCGACAGTCACTGCGATGAATAAAAACCACAGTCCGTAAGGAATGATGAATATCTCTAAAAATGGTATCTTTTCATCGAGACTGGTATGGATAATATGGAAATCTGTTGTCACATGTTTTTCCAGGTAAAAAAACCAAGGAAGGTATATGAATCCGTAAAGAAAAACCCATGCATGTCTGTATTTTTGTAGGAAGCTTTTCATGCTATCAAAATCCCTTCATAAAGTGAATTAAAGTATGTAAATGATTATAGCATGAAAAAGATTGAGCAACAACAGTCTTCATACTATCTTTAGAATTTTTAAAAGTTTTTTTCGAATATGACCATATCGTATTGCCGTTTTGCCTGGAGAAATGATTCGGGTGTACGAAGTGTCCAGACTGCGACCGGTGTGCGGTAGAGAATTCTTATCATTCGGAGACTGATGTTGGAGACATCTTTGAATTTATAAGAAATAAAATCGGGTTTTGCAATACCGTTTAAAAGGAGAAAACGGACAAGAAAGCAGGCAAACCAAGGCTCGGTCTTTCGTGTCTTTGTCAGGTTCGAGGATAGCTGACCACGCAGAATATGCGGGGCATTTTTTCGAAACCAGAAAATCCCGATTGTGTTAAAAGACTGAATCAGATAAGCTCCCTGATAAGTTTCCAAAAGCTTGTGTACTTCATGACAGAGTCTGGTGCTTTTTGTAGGAAGCTTTAATTCGATCAAAAGCGGCACACGACCGTTGACGTACGACAACACATCGGAGAGAAGCGGAATTTTTTCCGATGTGTGATTCAGGTAGAGTTTCTGCAAGTCTTCATAAGAGGTTTCTTCGATGAGGGCATCAATCTGGCACATCCTTGTGAGCGTGTCATCGTGAAAAACGACTACTTTTTCATCTTTTGTCAGATGGACGTCAAGTTCGATGCCGACATGCTGCCTGACTGCTTCCTGAAAAGCTTTCATGGAATTTTCAGGAATGGCACGGGCATCTGAAAACAGGCCGCGATGGGCGAATTCTGTATGAAAAAATGGTTCCATCATTTTGCGTCTGGCGAGATTCGGACAGATGAAGATCAAATACAAGAATAACAATAAAAATAGTAATACAATAAAAAACATAACTACCTCCTTTGCGGCACGATGACCTGAAGCATTTTAGAATCGCATGAGGCGGAAATGCTTTTTTGCAAAAATACAGGTTCTCCGTCTGTGTGAACCGGCAATGCTCGTTCTGCGTGAATGCTCACATGGCGGCACTGATAGGTATGGACACCTTTAAAATGCGTATGCCAACCGGTAAATGCTGTCGGAAGGAGGGTGAGAATCTTTAATTTTGAAAGATCAGAAACAACAATTACATCGAGCAGATTGTCATCGGGGCGAGCATCGGGGCAGAATTTGACCCCTCCGCCTTCGTATTTGTGGTTCATAACTGCGGCAAAATATGCAGATGGAAAAGTGAATTCTTCTTTATGATCCAACGTTACTGTCATTTTCTGGGGTGTTGTCAGAAAGAGACGGTGCAGGGAAATGCCGGCATAAGTGAGTTTCCCAAGGTGGATCTTATTCAATCCAACTTTCAATTTTGAAATGACTGCCTCGTGGCAGATAGCGGCGTCAAAGCCAATACCTGCACTTACGGCAAAATGTTTCAAACGGTCTTGATACTGTAATCGTCCGATATTTATCGAGCGGGTGTCATGTGCCGCCAGAATAAGTTCCAAAGCCTCTTTGGGTGAAGAGGGGATATTCAGACTTCTGGCGAAATCGTTGCTTGAACCAATTGGAATATACCCCAAGATTACCTTTTCGTAATCTTGGATTCCGTTTACCACTTCGTTTATCGTACCATCTCCGCCGAGCACAACCAAAGTGGAAGGACCATCACCAGAGGTGACTTTGCGGGTAATCTCGGTCGCATGTTTTTGATATTTTGTAAAATACGCTTTATAAGGTATTTTTCGTTTTTTTAAAATAGATTCTAATTCGTCCCACACGACATGTCCGAGACCGGAACGAGCGTGTGGATTTACAATAAAAATGTACATTTGCATCACCTGTCTTTTGTTCTTGGAGACATTATAACATTTATAATTGACGATGGTCACTAGAAAAGTTAAAATAAATATAACAAGATTTTTGGTATAAAATAATAAATATAGTGCATTAAAGAGGAAAAAAAGATGGATAGAACGGAAAAATATAATTTGAGCCAAAAAGAACAGCTTGCATTAATTGGAAAAGCATTGTCATCGGAATTGAGACTCCGGATTTTGAGTGAACTGGAAGAAAGAGCTTATAATGTAAATGAAATTGCCGAATGTTTACAGATACCAGCATCCTCTGCTGCGCTGCATGTTCGGGTTCTTGAGGAAGCCGGCTTGATTGAGACAGAACTTCGGGCAGCCGTCAGAGGGTCTATGAAAATCTGCAGAAAGAAAGTAGATGGAATTTTTATTGACTTACAGCAGGAGACAGAAGGAGAAATCGATGAGATCCATATGCCGATCGGAAATTATGTGGATTACCATGTGGAGCCGACTTGCGGAATGGTGTCTCAGGACGGGTATATTGATGTGGAAGATGAGGCTTCGGTATTTTATAATCCGGCAAGGATGAATGCCAAGCTTATTTGGTTTGGAAATGGATATTTGGAATACCGTTTTCCGAATGTGACATTAAAAAAGAAAACGCTCAGGAAAGTAGAGGTGTCTGCGGAAATATGCTCGGAAGACCATGAGTATAATATGGACTGGCCTTCTGATATCACACTGTGGATCAATGACGTTGAGGTTGGCACATGGGAAAGTCCGAGTGATTTCGGCGGAAGACGCGGGAAACTGAATCCGGCATGGTGGTCATCCGATAAGACCCAATATGGCATGTTAAAGAACTGGTGTGTGAAAAAGGACGGAAGCTTTCTGGACGGTGAAAAGCTTTCTGATGCCGGACTGGAAAAATACAACATTTCTGACAAGGATTATATTTCGGTGAAGATCGGAATTAAGGAGGATGCAGCACACAAAGGCGGAATCAATATATTTGGGGACTGCTTTGGAGATTATCCGCAGGACATTGTTCTAAAATTGAGTTATTAAAGCTTTACAGTATAGGAAAATATGATATAATAAATAACAAATAAGGTGTTTTAAAACAAAAATATTAAAATAAAAGGAGAAGAAGAATGAAAGCGAGACTGGTAGAACAATTCAAACAATTATTTGGACCAGAAGGGGATATCCGGGCGTATTTTGCTCCGGGACGTGTGAATCTGATTGGGGAACACACAGACTACAACGGAGGGCATGTGTTTCCATGTGCGCTGACATTAGGTACATATGCGATTGCAAGAAAGAGAGAAGATGACAGGCTGAGACTGTACTCTGCGAATTTTGAATCTCTCGGTGTAATCGAGTCAAGTCTGAAGGATCTGGTTCCATCAGAGGCAGCAGGATGGACGAATTATCCGAAGGGAGTTATGTGGACATTCGAAAAACGCGGATATAAGCTTACAAACGGACTTGATATTCTGATTTACGGAAATATTCCGAACGGATCAGGACTTTCTTCATCTGCATCGTTGGAAGTTCTGACAGGAGTGTTTTTGAAGGATATGTTTGCATTTGACGACTTGACGATGGTTGAGATCGCGCAGATTGGGCAGTATTCAGAAAATAACTTTAATGGCTGCAACTGTGGAATTATGGATCAGTTTGCAAGCGCGATGGGAAAGAAGGACAATGCCATTTTCCTGGATACCAATACGCTGCAATATGAATATGCGCCGGTTGTACTTGAAGATGCAAAAATTGTAATTGTAAACAGTAAAGTAAAACACAGTCTTGTGGATTCTGCCTACAATGACAGAAGAAATGAATGTGAGACTGCATTAAAAGAACTGCAGAAAGTGTTGGATATCCAGACACTTGGTGATCTGACAGAGGAGGAATTCGAGGCGCATAAAGATGCAATCCAGTCTGAGATCAGACAGAAAAGAGCAAAGCATGCAGTGTATGAGAACCGAAGAACGATCAAGGCGGTAGAAGCGCTCAAAGCAGATGATATTGAGACGTTTGGAAAGCTGATGAATGCATCTCATGTATCGCTTCGAGATGATTATGAGGTATCTTGTGAAGAGATTGATATTTTGGTAGACCTTGCATGGTCAATTGAGGGCGTCATTGGATCACGTATCACAGGAGGCGGATTCGGCGGATGTACAGTAAGTATTGTAAAAAATGATGCAGTAGATCATTTCATTGAGACTGTCGGAGCGCAGTATGAGGAGAGAGTGGGACACAAAGCTGAATTTTATGTAGTAGACATCGGAGACGGAGCAAGAATTTTAAAATAAGCAGGAGAGAAAAAATGTTATTTGAAAATATTAAAAAATTAGTACAGTATGGAATTGACACAGGATTGACGCCGGAGTGCGAACGCATTTATACAACGAATCTGTTGTTGGATCTTTTTGGCGAAGAGAATTATGAAGACACAGATATTCAGGGGGAAGAAATAAATCTTGAGACAGTTCTTGGAGCATTGCTTGATGAGGCGTGTAAAAGAGGAATTATTGAAGACAGCATCGTGTACCGTGACTTGTTTGACACAAAGCTTATGAACTGTTTGACACCACGTCCGGCACAGGTACAGGCTGAGTTTGCAAAAAGATATGAGGTTTCTCCAAAAGAGGCGACAGACTATTTCTACAAATTAAGTCAGGACAGCGATTATATCCGTCGTTACCGTGTAAAAAAAGACCGCAAATGGAAAGTGGACAGCGCTTATGGTGAGATTGATATCACAATCAACTTATCAAAACCGGAGAAAGACCCAAAGGCGATTGCTGCTGCGAAGAATGCAAAAGTGAGCAGTTATCCAAAATGCCAGCTCTGTGTGGAAAATGAAGGATATGCAGGGCGTGTGAACCATCCGGCGAGAGAAAATCACCGTATTATTCCGATTACAGTGAATGACAGTGCATGGGGATTCCAGTATTCGCCATATGTATATTATAATGAACACTGTATCGTATTTAATGGCGAGCACACACCGATGAAAATTGAAAAACAGACATTTGTAAAATTATTTGATTTTGTAAAACTATTCCCACATTATTTTCTGGGATCAAACGCAGATCTTCCAATTGTAGGAGGCTCTATTTTGAGTCATGACCATTTCCAGGGCGGAAATTATACATTTGCAATGGCAAAAGCGCCGATGGAAGAGACATTTACAATCAAAAACTTTGAAGATGTAGAAGTTGGAATTGTAAAATGGCCATTGTCTGTATTGAGATTGAGAAGTACAGATGAGTCGCGTTTAATTGAACTTGGAGCACACATTTTAGATGCATGGCGAGGATACACAGACGAAGCGGTGTTTGTATTTGCGAACACAGATGGAGAGCCACACAACACAATCACTCCAATCGCAAGAAAAGTTGGGGATACATATGAGCTGGATCTTGCGCTCCGCAACAATATTACAACAGAAGAGCATCCGCTTGGAGTATATCATCCACATGCACAGTGGCATAATATCAAAAAAGAGAACATTGGTCTGATCGAGGTAATGGGACTTGCAGTGCTTCCGTCTCGGCTGAAAGAAGAGATGGAAATCCTTGCAGATTATCTTGTGGAAGGCAAGAATATCAGAGAGAATGAAAAGATTGAAAAACATGCAGACTGGGTAGAGAGATTCCGAGGAAAATACGACGGATTTACAAAAGAAAATGTAATGGAGATTTTGGAAAAAGAAGTTGGAATTGTATTTACCAATGTTTTGGAAGATGCAGGTGTTTATAAATGTACAGAAGAGGGAAGAATTGCATTTAAACGGTTCATAGAGACACTGTAGGCATTTGGAGAGGGTGAGAACAGAATGGAACAGAGAGTATTTGGAGCAAACAGCAAAGGTGATGCAGCTTTATTATATACATTTACGAACAAGAACGGCATGATGATCGGGGTGACTGATCTGGGGGCAACGCTTCATGCGGTTCTTGTCCCGGACAGGGATGGAAACCTCTGTGATGTGGTACTTGGATATGACACGGCAGAGCAATATGAAGAAGGAGCTACTTTTTTTGGAGCTACGGTCGGTCGGAGCGCGAATCGCATCGGTGGTGCGTCGTTTGTGTTGAATGGGAGAAAATATAATCTGGACAAAAATGATGGTGAAAACAATCTTCACAGCGGGTTGGATTTTTATAGTTTCCGTGTGTGGAAAGTGAAAGAACAGGCGGAGAACAGTATTACATTCGCACTGCACAGTCCGGATGGCGATCAGAATTACCCGGGTGTATTGGATATTGAAGTGACTTATACGTTGACAGATGACAATGAAATAAAAATTCAGTATCATGGAGTGCCGACGAAAGATACGATCATCAATATGACAAATCATAGTTATTTTAATCTGTCTGGACATAATTCGGGTCCGGTGTTAGAGCAAGAAGTATGGATTGATGCGGATGCTTATACGAGAGCGGATGCAACGTCTATTCCAACGGGAGAGATCGTTTCCGTAGACGGGACGCCAATGGATTTTCGTGTGCCAAAGACAATTGGAAGAGATATTGAAGAAGACTATGAGGCACTGAATTTCGGAAATGGATATGATCATAACTGGGTGTTAAAGCCACGTGATGGAGTTGGAAAGGTTGCAACACTTTATTCTGATAAAACGGGGATTGAGATGGAAGTGTATACAGACCTTCCGGGAGTGCAGATGTATACAGCCAATTTTGTAGAGGATGAGTGTGGAAAAGAGGACGCAATCTATCAAAAACGTCACGCAGTCTGTTTTGAGACTCAGTATTTTCCGGATGCAGTGAATCATGAGAATTTTGTAAACCCGATTTGTCGTGCGGGTGAGGCATATGATACGACAACAGTATATAAATTCATAGTAAAAAAGTAGGAAATTAGAAAAATAACCGTTTGAGAGCGTTCTCATTCGGTTATTTTTTGAAAAAAATCATTGCATTTTGACGAAAATATTGCTAGAATAATGTGGAATTTTGCAATTTTAAGAAAGGGGAGAGGATGTATGAAAAGAGGAATTGCAGGCTTGCTCATTTCGTGCCTAATTTTACAGACACCGCTTGGAGTGTTGCGGGCAGAAGAGATGAATAAGGAAATTGTCCAAACGGCAGTTGAGGAATATTCCCAAAGCAGTGATTCAAAATCAGTATCCGGGACATTAGAAGTGGTGTTGGAATCGGTACTTGGAGAGATCGATTATAACAGAGACTTTCAGGTTAGTTTGAAAAAGGCTGGTAGCAGCATTGTAGGAGAGCCTGAAACATTTCAATTTTCGGATTCGAAAGGAATCGGCAATGTTTCTTTTGAAGAACTGGAGAGTGGGAACTATACTGTCTCAATCACAGCAAATGGGTTTGAAGAGTATACCCAGGATATACAAATCAATGCATTTGCGAAGAATCAGATTTATGTACTGACCGGATACTCGGAAGGGAGACATGATGAAGAGAATGCACACAGTGGAGCTATGAAATTTGGCGATGTGAATGGTGATAGTATCATTGATGCGAGTGATATGGAGCAGATTATTGATGCAATTGAATCAGAGGGTGCTTCAGCCAATAGTAGTACAGATTTGAACAGAGATGGAAAAGTCGATGAAGCGGACTTGAAATGGTTTTCTCAAAGTTATGAACGTGAGAATGTGACATCAAGTATTATGACAACTATTTCAAAAGAAGCAATAGAACCACAGGTGGATGAAAACACTGTGATTGTGGGCGATGCCAATATTGAAAGCATTTTGGGAGAAAGTGGCGAAAACGTAACGTTTAAGCCGGCAAACGAAGAGCGTATTTCAATAGAAAATCCAGTTGTTTTGAACTTTACACTGGGTGGAGCAAGTGATTCGTCAGTAGAAATGGATGGGTTAGTAATTCAGTCTCCAAATGGAGAGGGGCATTTAGAACAAGGGACCATCATTATTACAGATGAACAGGGCGATGAAATCGAGATTCCGTTTGGAGAAGATCAGACAAGAGCAAAGATAAGCAGATCTGCAAGTGTTATAATAAATGAAGATGGAAGTTTGGAAGTGGATCTTGGAGGACAAGTTGCGGTTAAAAAAATCAGTATTAAGGTGACAGCGACATCCGGAACACAGCTTGCGGATATTTCAAAAGTAGAGTTTATAAATGGAATGGAAAATAGAATTCCGGCACCGGAAATGAATATTCCGACAGAGTTAACAGTAAAAGGGTTGAATAAAGAGCTTGAAATTTCATGGAAAGCCGAAAAAAATGTAACAGGATATGAGGTAGAAGTATCTTCTGTTGTAAGCGGTAAAGAAATTTCTGAAGTACATAAAACAACAGCAAATAAATTATCAGTCGCACAATTTAACAATACAAAATTAGTTAATAAGCAAGAATATAAAGTACGAGTGCAGTCTGTAAATGGAAATTGGAGAAGTGGATATTCAGAAAGTGTAGTCGGAATTCCAATGGCTACAGAAAAACCGAAGGCGCCGGATCATGTGAAAGCTGAAGGGCTTTACAGAAGTATCAAGATTTCTTGGAAAGATATGGAGGATACGGATAGCTATCAAGTATTCTATAGAGAAGACGGTACAGAGGAATATACAAAAATTGATAATATTCAGGGGACAAGTTATGTTGTTTCTGGTTTGAAAGATAATACGAAGTATTATGCTTATGTGGTTGGTGTAAATGAACTTGGAGAAAGTCCAAAGTCATTGGAGAGCACAGCGACAACAACAAATATCAATCCGGTAAAAATGCCAGAACGTAAGCTGATTAATACGTCAAATGGAGTTGGGCAGGTCAGTGCTCATATCGAAAATGTTACAATCGGCAGAGGCAACATGTTGGAGAGTCCGCTGGATGATAAAAATGGAAAAAGCGGATTTGGACTTGTCGATAATGATCATGGTTCACGTTTATATGTAGATGATTGGGATGAAGGCGGTGCGTATCCAGGAGGCAATAAAGGTGTTACAGTTGAATTTGATCAGGCATATGAGATGAACTATATCACTTTAGCAGAAGATATGGATCGTACAAATTATTCCTATGTGAATGTTAAATACTGGGATGCAGATGGAAAAGAGATGGAGACCAATGCATCTATTAGTAAAGTGAAAGCAGAAAATGACAGATATTATTATGCGATCAAGCTTCCGAAGAAAATTCAGGCGAAGAAAATTCGAATTGGCGTCGGAAGATATGGTTCTGTAAGAGGAATTTATATCTCAGAGCTTCGTTTCTATCATTATGATAGCTTAGAAGATGATATTATGTCACTTTACTCAGACGACATGCATACAACTTTGAGAGAAGATGTGACAGCAGCCACAATTGAAACATTGCAGAAGAGAGTCGATGAAAAAGACGAGGCGACAGGTGAATATCATCCGGAGCGGGAGCTTTTGCAAAGAGAGCTTGACACAGCGAAGGAAATTCTGAATAATACTTCTCTAAATGAAGTAATTGCAATTCACCCGGAAATTACAGCTGTAAAAGACGGACACTTAGGATTTGGTGGGTTAAATGCATGGCAGCCATTAGGAGTTACAGCATATGCCGACGAAGAAATAGTCGTTTATGTAGGACATAACGAGCTTCGTACAGGTGCCAATACTTCTTTGAAATTGATGGCTACTCAATATCATGCGGAAGGAAGTTCCTTTGTTCAAGAAGTACAGACGTTAAAGGTCGGAAGAAATGTAGTACGCATTCCAAAACTACAGTCGATAGATGTAGAAAAGGGTGGATCACTTTATGTCATGTATACTGGAAACAATGTAAATGACAAATATGGGGTGCGTATAAGTGGCGGAACAAAGGTTCCGATGCTTGACTTATATCAAGTTACAGATGAGACAGAGAGAGAGACACGTATCAAAAAATATGTACAAGAATTAAATGTACATGTGAAAGATATGGAAAAACAGCATAATAAGCTGCATAAAGGAAATGAAGACAATGCGGTCGATTATGACTATGATAAGCAAAATTGTATTTTAGGGACAACAGATATTATGCTTGATCAGATGATGTATTCGGTTGCAGCAGAACAGGTTTTAAATGGAATTGGCAGTGGAACAGTTGAGGAGCAGACAAAAAATCTTTCTCAGGCATTAAAAGCAATGGATGAGATGATGACGTTATTCTATCAGCATAAGGGACTGAGTAACGCGGAAGGAGCAACAGCAAAAGATAGATTGCCATCACAGCATTTGAACATTAGATATCACAGAATGTTTGGAACCGCATTTATGTATGCAGGCGGTAACCACATCGGTATTGAGTGGGGATCAATTCCAATTGTCGGAAGCGCACGTCCTGTTGTAAGAGATGAGAATGGAAAGCATATTTCCGGACAGTATTTTGGATGGGGAATTGCCCATGAGATTGGACATGATATCAATCAGGCAGTTTACGCGATTGCAGAGATTACAAATAATTATTTCTCAGTATTAGCGCAGGCAAAAGATACAAATGACTCTGTTCGATTCAAATATGAAGATGTATATGAGAAAGTAACATCAAATACACTTGGAAAATCAAACGATGTATTTACACAGTTAGGTATGTACTGGCAGTTGCATTTGGCATATGATAGAGGATATAATTATAAGACATATGATACATATCAGGAACAGTTTGATAATTTATTTTTTGCAAGAGTAGACACTTATGCAAGAAATACTGCGAGAGCGCCAAAACCAAATGGAATTGCACTTACTCTGAGTGGAAATACAGATCAAGATTTTATGCGTCTTTCAACAGCAGCTGCTGAAAAGAATATATTAGAATTCTTTGAACGATGGGGAATGGTTCCTGATGAAGAGACAGTCGCTTATGCTTCTCAGTTTGAGCAAGAAACAAGGGCGATTTATTATGTAAATGATGACGCCAGGGTATATGAGATTGAAAACGGAACAGCAGATACTGTTTTAGGGCAGGATGTAGTCGGTGATGATGTATCCGCGGTGGTAGATGAAACATCACAAAATCAAGTGGAAATCGCACTGAGCAATAAAGCGGGAAATAAAGATGCAGTTCTTGGATATGAGATTGCAAGATACAGCACTTCAGAGGGAAAAGAGTCTAGAGAAGTTGTTGGGTTTACTACAGAAGATAAATTTGTGGATACTGTTACAACCATTAATAACAGAGTATTTACCTATGAAATAACGGTAATTGATAAGTTCTTAAACCGTTCAGTTGCGAAAAGACTTCCGGCAGTGAAGATTTCACACGATGGAAGTTATGCTAAGGACGAATGGACAATTACAACAAATATGGTATCAGATCAAGATGAACTGCCAGAGGCGGATGAGAATGAACCGTGTGCACCAGAGTTAGAATCGGCAATTAGCAAGATTGCAGATAATAAAAAAGATACAACATATACTGGTAAAACTGTAAAATCAGAAGACGGTATTGCGACTGCTCCGGAAATTGTATTGAATTTTAATAAGACATTGGAGGTTACTGCGTTAAAATATACATTGCAGGAAGGAACAGCGATAAGTGATTATGAAATTCAAATCAGTACAGACGGAGAGACATGGAAAACTGTAAAATCAGACAGGTTTGATTTGAAAGATAAAACAGTGACGGTTTACTTTGAGAACAAGGAAAATGGAGAGAGCCCATTTATCTTTACCTATGATGCAAGATACGTAAAATTGATTGCAACAGGTCAAGAAGAAAAAGAAATATCAATTTCAGAAATCGATGTTTTAGGGCCGACAGGCGATAATGTCGAATTTAAAAAGACAGATGGAAATGAGGCTGGAGTCGGTATACTGAAAGAGGATTTCGTATATGATAAAGCGCAGCAACTTAAGATTGAGAAAGGTTCTCTTGTCTTTGTCGGAGAGTATAAAGGAAACCCGGCATACAATGTTGTAGTTCTTTACAATGAAAAAGGTGAGATTGTTGGTGGTGTTGACGCGGATGGAAGCATCAATGCAAATCAGATTATTATGGCGGATGTGCCGGAGCATGGAGAACTGGGAGAGACATCCGATGGAACATTTATCTATTGGGTTGAACCAGAACAGGTGGAATCTTTACTGAAAAATAATAAAGTGGTTAGAGTTGAGCTTTACCGTGTGGATAATGCACTCACAAATGAGGGACAACGCCTTGTAAGTGACACATTGCCGATAGAGATTCCAAAAGAATTAAAAGAAATTACGTTGACAGGTGGGAAAAATAGTAGATAAAGGAGCATACAAATATGAGAAAATTAAATTTGAAGAAAAGTGTACTACGTATTTTTACATGTGTATTTCTTTTTTCAGCTGCTTTTTCTACAGCTGCCTTCGCAGCAGATAGTTCAGATGCGTCTGTGTCGCTAGAAGCAAAAGAAAAGCAGATTGAAGTAATATTGCACGTACCAGAAGAATATGTTATGGCTGATGTGCAGACACTGTCAGTAAAATTTTCTGTTGGTGGGACAGCGGTCGACAGTGCAGATTTCGAATTTGCTTCATTTGATCAAAATGTGGTAGTAAAAGAATATCGTTTTAGCAACGGAGTACTAACGGTCTATGTGTCTGGAAGAACAGATCTTTTTACAAAAGGAGAGCTTGCTCTTGGAAAAATTGTGGTGAAAGATTCTGAAGGGAAAGAGATAGGAGCAGAAGTTCAGGCACTTGAAAATGGATTCAAAGTCGTAAATGGAGAGTCTGTTACTTGCAATTTGAATAATGCAGCTTCTGATAAAGTAAATACAGGCTCACAGCCAACAGATCCGGAAAATCCAGATAACCCGGATCCAGAGCAGCCGGATTCAGAAGAACCTTCTTTGGAATATAAGCAGGAGGTGCAAAGATTTTATGAAGAGTGCCTTGCTTATTACAAGCAAGAAAATCACTCAGAGGAAAATTGGGAACGATATCAGGCTGCGATGAATCGGGTGAATATGCTGATCAGTGACCCAGATGCTACAAAAGCAGACTTGGAAAATGCTGTGAAAGAATTACTAGAAATCACCACGATAATGAATAAAGAACTTCCGGATGGAGAAGGGAAGCCAGTACCGCCAAATAGTGGTGAAGACAGTCATGAAGAAACAAAACCCGTTCTGGATAATAAAAAAGAGAATGCTGCTGTGACTGGTGACCAAGCTAAAATTGCTGTGGTTGGAATCGTACTTTTGTCTGCAGCCATAATAATTGTTGTGGTTGTTATGAAAAAAGCAAAGAGAAAATAACAAGCTTTACTTAAAAAGAATCCTGTTTTTACGGGATTCTTTTTGAAATTACAGAGGTGGAAACTTATTGCGGTCGGACTTGACAATTATGAAATAGTAGAATATAATCAAAATACGTTTGCGAGCCATGACAATGCTGAATCAGGGCTTGTACTGGTTTCGACGGGGGTTCAGAAGTTTGGGAAGCCATCTGCGGGGCGGGACCGCATAACAATCCGTACTTTAAAATTAAACGCAGACGAAAATTTAGCGTACGCTGCCTAGTGGCAGCAGTCGGTCTTAAGTCACTCACTGCTTAAGTCACCGGCTTCAATGAGGTGAGGCACTTCGTTTCCAAAGCTTTGAGGGGATGGAAGAATTTATGAAGCTACTGAGATCAGAAGCCTGTCATTAGGCGTCTGATGGAGGGAATGTCAAAATAATGACTGTGATGGGAGATGCCTCGATGGAAGGGCTTTCGGACAGGGGTTCGATTCCCCTCAGGTCCATTTCAAAACCTCAGCATATGCTGAGGTTTTATTTGCATATGTTTGGAAGTAGTGTTATAATTTTTAACAGGGGAAAATTAAAAAAGGGGTATTAGGATAAATGGATAAGATAAGTATTATAGCTATTGCAATTGCTCAGGTAGTAGTTGTGATTTGTGTGTTGATTATATTTTTACAACGAAAAAGCACGAAAACGTTGATTGAAAATCTGACAACAATGATTGATGATGCGACAAAAGGTACATTAAAATCAAAAAGACCGGATGGATCTGTTTTTTCAGATTTGGAAGTCAAGATGAATCAATATCTAAAGATTTGTATTGTCAGGAACAGACGTGTAAAAGAGAAAAAAGACAGAATCAAATCTTTAATTGCAGAAGTTGCATTTCAGACACAGGCACCGCTTGCAGATGTGAAGATGTATTCAGATATGTTGCTTGATCAGAAAGATCTTTCGGATGATACTAGAAAGATTGCGGAGCGCATCAGTACACAGGGAGAGAGACTGAATACGATGTTGGAAGCATTGGTGAAGATATCTGTGCTGGAGAGTGGTCTGAATTCAATTAAGCCTAAGTCACAGAATATCGGGAATCTTTTGTGTGAAGTAAGTCAGGAATTACTTCCTTTGGCAGAGAAAAAAGGAATTGCAATTCAATATAAGAAGAAAAAGATTCAGGCAGTGTTTGACTATCCTTGGACACTTGTAGCTATTTCGAATATTTTGGAGAATGCGATTAAGTATTCAAAAGAGAACTCGATGGTAAAAGTAAACGTGATGCAGTATGATATGTATGCAAAAATAGATATTACTGATAATGGAATCGGAATTGATTACACAGAGACAGAGGCAATTTTTAAGAAATTTTATCGTACAAAAGAGGCAAAAGAGCAAGAAGGTCTTGGAATCGGACTTTATATTGCAAGACATATTATACGAGAACAATGTGGGTATATCAAAGTGTCTTCAATTGTTGGAAAAGGAACGATGTTTTCTGTGTTCCTACCGAGGGTATAAAATAAAGTGAAGGGCGAGTGACAGTTGGAAAAACTAAAAAAACGGAGTTTTCTGACTGTCATTTTTGTTTCACAAAGTTGACATAAATCTTTGCTATGATGAAAAGAGAACATTAAACGAGGTGAAAATATATGGAAAAATTGAAAATATTGGTTGTAGATGATGAGAGCAGAATGAGAAAACTGGTAAAAGATTTTTTGGAAAGAGAGGGGCACACTATCATAGAAGCTGTTGATGGAATGGAAGCAATGGATATTTTTTATGAAAATAAAGACATCTCTTTGATTATATTGGACGTGATGATGCCTAGAATGGATGGATGGCAGGTGTGCAGAGAAGTTCGTGCATTGTCTCAGGTTCCGATTATCATGCTGACGGCACGGGGGGAAGAACGGGATGAGCTGCAAGGGTTTGAACTTGGGGTAGATGAATATATTTCAAAACCGTTTAGTCCGAAAATTTTGGTTGCACGTGTGAATGCGATTTTAAAACGAGGAGGTTCAGCGGTTTCGGAGGATTTGATTGATGCGGGAGGAATCGTGATTGATAAAGCAGCGCACCTTGTGAAGATTGATGATGTACCGATTGAGCTGAGTGTGAAGGAGTTTGAACTTTTGACTTATTTTGTGGAGAATCAAAAGATGGCATTGTCCAGAGAGAAGATACTGAACAATGTGTGGGATTATGATTACTTTGGAGATGCTCGTACAATTGATACGCATGTAAAAAAATTAAGAAGCAAACTGGGAGAAAAAGGAAACTATATCAAGACGATATGGGGGATGGGATATAAGTTTGAGGTGGAATAATGCGTGGGTCGATTAAACGGCAGATTTCGGTGATCTTTATCGGATTGGTAGTGGCAATTCTCCTGATTTCGCTTGGAGTGAATGCAAAATTTCTTGGTCAGTATTATATTTTAAACAAACAGGCGAGTTTGACGGAGGTATATGAAAAGCTAAAAACGGCTTCGGAAAAGGGAACATTGACATCTGACAGCACGGTAGAAAAATTGAGTGAGATGGTTGAGGTTGGTAATATTACGCTTGCGGTCGTCTCTGGAAAAGAGAAGATTCGTCTTTCTATTGCCCAAAATGAGCAGAAAAGCAATGAGCTTGTTATGCAGCTGATTGGCTATATGTTGGGGAGAAATCAGGAAAGAGGAACGCTTTTAAAGGAGAGCGATACCTATCAGATTCACAGTGCAAAAGATGTGCAAAGTGGTTATGAATATATAGAGATGTGGGGATATTTGGAGGATGGAAGCACATTTATTCTAAGGAGTCCTTTGGAGAGTATTCGGGAAAGCGTGGCGCTTTCGAATGAATTTCTATCTTACATCGTGGTTGTAGTTGTACTGATCAGCACTGTTTTGGTGTGGTATTTTTCGAAAAGGATTGCGGATCCGATCATGGAACTGGCGGTTCTGTCACAGAGAATGGCAGATTTGGATTTTGATGCGAAATATACAAGCGGCGGAGATAATGAGATCGGAGTTCTTGGAGAGAACTTTAATGCTATGTCAGAAAAATTGGAACAGACCATTTCAATGCTGAAAAAAGCCAATTATGAGTTGCAAAAAGATATTGAGAAAAAAGAAAAAATGGAAAATATGCGAAATGAATTTCTTGGAAATGTCTCCCACGAATTAAAGACACCAATTGCTTTGATACAGGGGTATGCGGAAGGACTAAAAGAGGGGATTTCGGATAATCCGGAGAGCCGGGCGTTTTATTGTGACGTGATTATGGACGAAGCAGGAAAGATGAACCTCATGGTGAAAAATCTGCTGACATTGAACCAACTGGAATTTGGAGAAGAGGAAGTGTCTTTTGAGCGCTTTGACATCGCGGAGCTGATTCGCGGAGTAGTGCAAAGCTGTGAGATACTGATACAGCAGAAGAATGCTACAGTGCATTTTACGCAGAATGAACCTGCGTATGTCTGGGCAGACGAGTTCAAGGCAGAACAGGTTATTCGAAATTATGTGAGTAATGCATTGAATCATGTAGAGGGGCAGATGCTGATTGACATTCGTATTTCAAAAGGAAAAGAACCGGATACGACGAGAGTTTCGGTGTTTAATACCGGAAAACAGATTCCAAAGGAAGATATCGGGCACATTTGGGATAAATTCTACAAAGTGGATAAAGCACACACAAGAGAATATGGTGGTAATGGAATCGGACTTTCCATTGTCAAGGCGATTATGGAATCGTTCCATCATGAGTATGGAGTGAACAACTATGAAAACGGAGTGGAATTCTGGTTTGAATTATCTGCAAAATAGAGGAGGGCACAAGTGATATGATAGCGATTATTGATTATGATGCGGGGAATATAAAAAGCGTAGAAAAAGCATTACAGAAGCTGGGGCAGGATGTTGTGATCACACGCGAGAAACAGCAGATTTTAGCTGCAGATAAAGTGATTCTGCCTGGAGTCGGAGCATTTGGAGATGCAATGAAGAATCTGAATGAGTATGGTTTGGTGGAGGTTATTGAGCAGGTGGTGGAAAAAAGGATTCCTTTTTTAGGGATTTGTCTTGGTCTGCAGTTGTTGTTTGAAAAAAGTGACGAATCGGAAGGCGTGAAAGGACTTGGAATTTTAAAAGGAGAGGTTTGCAGAATTCCGGATCAAGAAGGGTTTAAGATTCCGCATATGGGATGGAACTCTTTGCATCTTCAGAATGACGGAATACTCTTTCGGGGAATTGAACAGGACGCATATGTATATTTTGTGCATTCTTATTACCTAAAAGCCAAGGAGGAACAAATTGTGAAGGCGACGACAGAATACGGTGCGCACATCCATGCATCTGTGGAAATGGATAATGTGTTTGCATGCCAGTTTCATCCGGAAAAAAGCAGTGATGTGGGACTTCAGATTTTGAAAAATTTTGTAGAGCTTAGCTAGGAGGAAGAGAGATGTTTACGAAAAGAATAATCCCTTGTCTGGATGTGCACAATGGGCGCGTGGTGAAAGGAGTTAATTTTGTGGATTTGATAGATGCGGGTGACCCGGTTGAGATTGCGAAGGCATATGATGCAGCAGGGGCAGATGAGATTGTATTTTTGGATATCACAGCATCGTCAGATGAGAGAAAAACTGTTGTCGATATGGTGCGGAAAGTGGCTGCCAATGTATTTATTCCTTTTACAGTTGGCGGAGGAATCCGGACGGTAGAAGATTTTAAAGTACTTTTGCGGGAAGGAGCGGATAAGATTTCAATCAATTCATCTGCGATCAATCGCCCAGAGCTGATACGGGAAGCAGCAGAAAAATTCGGCAGTCAGTGTGTGGTTGTCGCAATTGATGCGAAGAAAAGAGCGGATGGAACCGGATGGAACATCTATAAAAATGGTGGAAGAGTCGATGTCGGTATCGACGCGGTTGAGTGGGCGAAAAAAGTGGATGCGCTCGGAGGGGGAGAGATTCTTTTAACGAGTATGGATGGAGATGGAACAAAGGCAGGGTATGACCTGGAGCTGACAAGAGCGATTTCGGAAGCAGTATCGATTCCGGTCATCGCATCAGGCGGTGCAGGAACGCTGGAACATTTTTATGAGGCGTTGACGGAAGGAAAGGCAGATGCGGCGCTTGCAGCATCTCTATTCCATTTTAAAGAATTAGAGATCAAAGAAGTCAAACAATACTTGCGAGAGAAAGGCGTTTCAGTCAGAATGTAAGGAGGAAGAAAAGATGGCGGCAATCAACGGAGATTGGCTGGAAGCATTAAAGGATGAATTCAAAAAAGACTATTATAAGCAGCTGTTTGAGAAGGTGAACGAAGAGTATCGGACGAGATTGATATTTCCACCGGCAAATGACATATTTAACGCATTTCATCTGACACCTTTAAAAGATGTGAAAGTGGTTATCTTAGGACAGGATCCGTATCATGGAAATAATCAGGCGCATGGACTTTGCTTTTCGGTAAAGCCGGAGGTGGAGATACCACCATCGCTTGTAAATATTTACAAAGAACTGCAGGATGATTTGGGGTGCACGATTCCTGGCCACGGATACCTTGTGAAATGGGCGAAACAGGGAGTGTTAATGCTCAATACTGTTTTGACTGTGCGGGCACATCAGGCAAATTCCCACAGAGGAATCGGCTGGGAAGAGTTTACAGATGCAGCAATCCGTGTGTTGAATACACAGGATCGACCGATTGTGTTTATTTTGTGGGGAAGACCGGCTCAGATGAAAAAAGCGATGTTGAATAACCCAAAGCATCTGATATTGGAAGCTCCACATCCAAGTCCACTGTCTTCTTACCGTGGTTTTTTTGGAAGCAGACCATTCAGTAAGACGAATCAATTCCTTGAGGCGAATGGAGTGGAACCGATCGACTGGCAGATTGATGAATTGTAGAGAAAAGAGATGTAACGTAGAATAAAAGTTGAGATATACGAATGGGAAGCGTATGTTTCAACTTTTTTTAATTGATGTCTTGACATTTCACATAAAATATGGCTATATGAACATATGAACAATCGCTCATATGAGGAGGTAGAAAGATGAAACAGAATCATGAAGAACATAAAGAGAAACATCATCATAACCATGAAGCTTATGGATGTGGGCATGACCATGAGCACGAAGTCTGTGGATGCGGGCATGACCATGAATATGGGAGTGGTGACAAAGAGAGTCATTCGCATGTTCAATCAGATGCGAAGCAAAAAGTATATATCTTAGAAAATCTTGGCTGTGCAAACTGTGCGGCGAAGATGGAGAGAAAGATTAAGGAATTGCCGGAAGTGGAAGATGCGGTGATAACATTTGCGACAAAGCAGTTGAAAGTTGCGTCGAATCATCAAGAGGATCTTCTTCCGATACTGCAGGAAATTTGTGCATCGATAGAGTCTGAGGTGGTGGTAAAATCAAAAGAGTCAAAAGTACACAAAGAAAAACAGGAGGAGAACCAAAAAGCGATAATAGGTATCCTTGCGGGTGCAGTATTGTTTACAGCAGGGATGATATTTGAGGATTCTTATCCGACAGTGACATCAATTGGATTTGTTATAGCCTATCTGATTCTTGGTGGGAGAATTGTATTACAGGCAGCGAAGAATCTGAAGAAGGGACACGTGTTTGATGAAAACTTTTTGATGAGTATTGCGACGCTGGCAGCCTTTGCGATTGGAGATTTTGCTGAGGCGGTAGGTGTGATGCTGTTTTACCGGTGTGGAGAGTTGTTTGAAGATATTGCAGTGGAAAAGAGCCGTGGACAGATTATGGATGCGGTTGATATGAGACCAGAGGTTGTAAACCTTCTTCATGGAGATGAGGTGGAAGTGATTCCGGCAGAGGAAGCTCAGATCGGAGATATTCTCCTTGTAAGAGTTGGAGACCGAATTCCGCTTGATGGAGTAATTTTAAGCGGTGAGAGCCGCATTGATACAGCACCAGTGACAGGTGAACCGGTTCCGGTAAAAGCAGGTGAAGGAGACCGGGTGATCTCAGGCTGTGTAAACACTTCCGGAATGTTAAAGGTTCGGGTAGAAAAGACACTTGGTGACTCTATGGTTACACGAATTCTGCAGTCTGTCGAAAATGCGGCGGCAAGCAAGCCGAAGATAGACCGATTTATTACAAGATTTGCAAGGGTATACACGCCATTTGTAGTAATCTTGGCATTGGGAACTGCAATTATCCCTTCACTGATTACGGGAGATTGGAAATTCTGGATTTATACAGCAATCACATTTCTTGTCATAAGCTGTCCATGTGCACTTGTATTGAGTGTGCCGCTTGCATTTTTCTCGGGAATTGGCGCAGGATCTAAAAAAGGAATTCTTTTTAAAGGCGGCATTGCTTTGGAGGCGTTAAAAGAGGTCAAGGCAGTTGTCATGGATAAGACAGGGACTATTACAAAAGGAAATTTTGAAGTGCAGAAGTGTATTCCGGTAGGGGCATGGAAGGAAGAAGAACTCTTAGCAGTTGCAGCCGGATGTGAGAGTACATCGACCCATCCGATTGGGAACAGTATTGTGGAGGAAGCAAAAAAACGTTTTGTAGAATTGGAGCATCCATCAAAAGTGGAAGAACTATCAGGAAAAGGAATTCGTGCACAAATGAAAATCGGCGAGGTGCTATGTGGAAACAGAGCACTTTTAGAAATGCATCATGTGAATGTGCAAATGATGGAGAGCAATGACTATGGAACAGAAGTATTTGTTGCGGTAAATGGAGAGCTGGCAGGATATCTCGTCATTGCGGACACTTTGAAAGAAGATTCCGTTAGTGCAATCAGAAAGATGAAAAAATATGGACTTCGAACAGCAATGCTTACAGGAGATGCCAGAACAAGTGCAGATGCCATAGCCAAAAAGGCAGGTGTAGAAGAGGTGTACGCACAGCTTTTGCCAGAGGATAAAGTAGAGAAATTAAAAGAGATACGTCAAAAGAATGGAGCGGTTATGTTTGTTGGAGATGGAATCAATGACGCACCGGTGCTGGCGGGAGCAGATGTTGGAGCCGCGATGGGAACCGGAGCGGATGCTGCGATTGAAGCGGCAGATGTAGTGTTTATGACATCTTCGATGGAAGCGATTCCGCAATCTGTTACAATTGCAAAAGCGACCGCAGCGATTGCGATGCAAAATGTTGTGTTTGCACTGATTGTGAAAGGTCTGGTAATGATACTTGGACTTATGGGATTTGCAAATATGTGGCTGGCAGTGTTTGCCGACACAGGAGTTGCGATGCTCTGTGTCTTAAATTCCATTCGAATTTTATATAAGAAATAAAAGAAGTGCGGCTGTTGTCCTGCGGTGAGTCAGGAGAGCAGTCGCACTTATTTTGCAGGAAAGTATTGACCAAACAGAGTACATCATTCATAATTGTTCTATAAATATCGAGTCATATGAAAGGAGTAAGATATGGAAAAATCGGAAATAGAATGTTGCGGGACAACGCATTTGCATGACAGTCTGGTGCACCAGATTGAAGATGGAATGCCGAAAGAAGAGACGATACGAGAATTGTCAGATTTTTTTAAAGTATTTGGAGATATGACGAGGATAAAAATCTTATGTGTGTTGTTTCAGGCAGAATTGTGTGTGTGTGATCTGGCAGAGGTTGTGGGAATGACCCAATCTGCAGTTTCACATCAACTGAGAATATTAAAGCAGATGAAGTTAGTAAAGAACAGAAGAGAAGGAAAGACGGTGTTTTACTCGCTGGCAGACGGGCATATACAGAGCATTTTGAATCAGGGAATAGAGCATATAATAGAGTAGAGGCTGTTTGATGAGGGCAGGTTATGAAGGAAAGAATACGTAATAATGTGTACATGACAGTGAGTGGACTTTTATTGTATTTGGGGAGTGTCTGGTTGAGCAAGAGCTATCATTTGCCATCAGACATCGCATTTGGCTGTTTTTTTGCCGCATACCTACTGGCAGGGTACAGTGTGTTTCAAAAGATTGCGGAACATTTTTTGGAAAAAATTTTTTTGGATGGGAATGTATTGCTTGTACTTACAACAATCGGTGCGTTTGGGGGTGGGTATTATGTAGAAGCCGTTGCGGTGATATTGATTTTCCAGATTGGAAACCTGATAGAGATTATCACGGCAGATCGATCAAAACGAAGAATTCGGGAATTGATAGATGTACATGCAATTCTTGCAAACAAACTGGTAGACGGAGAGGAAGTACAGGTAGAACCGTCGGAGCTTGAAAAAGATGATATTATTGTAATTAGACCGGGAGAACGAGTTCCGGTGGATGGGTTGATTATTTCAGGGACGACTTCTCTTGACACACAGATGATTACAGGCGAAACAATTCCGCGCGAGGAAGAGCCAGGAGGAGTTGTCTATGGAGGAAGTCTGAATCTGACGGGGGTGCTAAAAGTAAGAGTGCTTTATACTTATAGTCATTCAATAGCATCAAGAATTTTGGATATTGTTGAGCATGTAGATGAGAAAAAAGCAGAAAGTGAGCATAAGGTGCAGAAATACATTCAGATTTATGTATGCTTGATCTTGGTGGCAGCAGCGATGCTTGTTGTTTTGCCAAGTCTGTTTGATAAGACATATGAGTATGTGACTGGGATGAAGAGCGTTGTTGTATTTTTGGCGGCAGCCTGCCCATGTGCGATTGGGATGTCTGTATCCACAGCATTTTTAGGAGGGATTCTTTCAGCGGCGAAAAAAGGTGTGATCGTAAAAGGTGGCGTGTATCTGGAGCTATTGGCGAAGGTGAATACATTTTTATTCGATAAGACAGGAACATTGACAGAAGGTGTTTTTGAAGTGCAGGAAATACATGCAGAGGGAATATCAGAGGTAAAATTGTTAGAGATTGCAACTTATGTGGAAAGCTATTCAAACCATCCGATTGCGATTTCATTAAAAAATGCTTATGGAAAAGAACTTGAAAAAGCACGTATGACTGCGATGGAGGAGATTCCGGGGTATGGATTGACAGCAGTTTATGAGGGCAAGAAAGTATATCTTGGAAATGCGAGATTGATGAAAGAAAGAGGAATCCAGTTTCAGGAAGTACACAAATCAGGAAGTGTAATCTACATTGCAGTTGGTGGAAAATATTCAGGATATATCGTTATTTCTGATAAAGTGAAAAAAGATGTTAAAGAGATGCTTGTGTATCTGAAAAAGCATTGTCAGGCAGTCACTGTGATGGTCACGGGAGATACTCAGTTTACTGGAAAAGAAGTGGCTGAGGAACTGGAATTAGACTACTATTATGCAAATCAACTCCCAGAGGACAAGGTGAAACGGCTGGAAGAGTTTTTAGATATGCAGGATGATACTGAATGTCTTGCAGCAGTGGGAGACGGCATCAATGATGCTCCAGTGCTTGCAAGGGCAGATGTGGGGATAGCTATGGGAGCGCTTGGTTCAGATGCGGCAATAGAAGCGGCGGATATTGTCCTGATGGATGATGAACCGCTGGCATTGGTAGATGCAGTTCGTATTGCAAAGGAGACATTGAAAGTCATCAGGCAGAACACGGTTTATGCGGTTCTTATTAAAATAATCGTATTGGGATTGGCACTGTGTGGAATGATAACAATCAAAGGGGCGATCATTGTGGAAGTATGTGTGATTGTGCTTGCGATTGTGAATGCTGCATGGGCATCTAAAAATCCGGCATAATAATAGAAAAGGAGCAGACATGAAAAAAAGGAAAATAGCGATGCTTGTCATGACGGGAGTTTTACTGACAGGTTGTATGGGAACGAGTTATTTGGAAGAAGGCGTTTCTTATTTGGAAGAAAAGCAATATGAGGAAGCGAGCAAGTCCTTTCAGAAGGAGATCGATGAAGAAAAGAATTTAGATGAGGCATACCGCGGAATGGGAATTGCATATTTTGAGATGGAAGAATTCGAAAAAGCAATTGATGCATTCGGGGAGGCATTGGACAATGGGGCAGAAGAAACGGCAACGTTATATAATTTTATTGGTATCAGTAATATGAGAATCGAAAATTATGAGGAAGCGGTCTCGGCTTTTGAAAAAGGTATGTCTATGGAGGACTGCTCTGATACTATGAAACAGGAGATGTTGTTTAACACGGTTGTATCATATGAAAAGTTAGGAGACTGGGATAATGCAAAAGAGAAAGTGAGTGAGTATAACGAGCAGTACTCAGGAGACTCGAAAGCAGAAAAAGAAGCAGAATTTTTGGAGACCAGATAGGAGGGCTTTATGGCGGAAATGATAGAACTGAAACAGGTGAAGGAAAAGGTCATTCTAGTCGGAGTCAGCACGGATGATCATGATGATACGGAGAAATCACTAGATGAATTGGAAGAACTGGCGTCAACTGCAGGGGCAGTGACGGTAGAGCGTGTTGTCCAGAACCTGTCACAGATTCACCCGGTGACCTATGTCGGAAAAGGAAAGTTGGACGAGATAAAAGACCTGTTGTGGGAGACAGAGGCGACGGGCATCATCTGTGATGATGAATTATCGCCGATTCAGCTTGGAAACATGGAAGATGCGTTGAATACAAAGATTATGGATCGAACCCTCATTATTTTGGATATTTTTGCAAACAGGGCATCGACCAATGAGGGGAAAATTCAAGTAGAACTTGCACAGTTGAAATACAGACAGTCGCGTCTTGTGGGACTTGGAAAGTCATTGTCAAGACTTGGCGGTGGAATCGGGACAAGAGGACCTGGAGAGAAAAAGCTTGAAATGGACAGGCGTCTGATCAAGGGGCGGATTGCCCAATTGAACCGAGAATTGAAAGATGTTAAGCGGCACCGTGAGGTGACAAGAGAGCAAAGAAGCAGAAACCAAGTTCCGGTCATTGCGATTGTCGGTTACACAAATGCTGGGAAATCTACACTTTTGAATACACTGACGGGGGCGGATGTGCTGGAAGAAGATAAGCTGTTTGCGACACTGGATCCGACAACCCGGAACTTAAAACTCCCAAGTAAACAAGAGGTATTGCTGACGGATACAGTTGGATTTATCCGAAAACTGCCGCACCATCTGATTGAAGCCTTCAAAAGTACGTTGGAAGAAGCAAAATATGCAGACATCATCCTGCATGTGGTGGATGCATCTAATCCGCAGATGGATGAGCAGATGTATATTGTCTATGAGACACTGATGAATCTGGAAGTTAAGAATAAACTGGTTATCACGGCGTTTAATAAACAGGATAAAGTAGATGGTGAGGTTATTTTACGTGATTTTAAAGCAGATCATGTTGTGAATATTTCGGCAAAGACTGGTGAGGGATTAGAGAATCTGCAAAATGTAATCGAAGAAGTTTTGCGGGAACAGAAAATTTTGATTGAGCAGCTTTATCCGTATGCTGATGCGGGAAAGATACAATTGATTCGAAAATACGGGGAACTGTTAGAAGAAGAGTACCGGGAAGAAGGTATTTTTGCAAAAGGGTACGTTCCGATTGAAATCTATGAGAAAGTGAAACTGTGAGAGAAATGAAAAGATATCAGATTACAGAGTGGTGCCATCATTTTATGGAGAATCATGTGAAAGAAGGAGATCTCTGTATTGATGCGACAGCCGGAAACGGTAATGATACGCTCTTTTTGTGTGAACTTGTAGGAGAGTGTGGACGGGTGTTGGCATTCGACATTCAAAAAGAAGCGGTGGAAAATACGAAAAAGCGGATTTTGGAACATCAGATGGAAAAACGTGCAGATGTTTTTCTGGAAAGTCACACTAAGATGCAGAAGTATGCAAAGGAAGAAACAGTAGACTGCATCGTATTTAATTTCGGATACCTTCCGGGCGGTGACCATCAGCTTGCGACTAGAGCAGATACAAGTATAGAGGCAATCAAACAGGGACTGCGACTGCTGAAGGTGGGAGGCATGATGAGCCTTTGCATTTACAGCGGAGGGGACAGCGGATTTGAGGAACGGGATGTAATCCTGTCATTTCTGAAATTCCTGGATACAAAATATTATCTTGTTATTCTGAGTTCCTATTACAATCGCCCCAATCATCCGCCGATACCGGTGATGATTCTGAAGCTAAAGTCTGACGTGGCGATTCATGAAAACACTTCCGATAAGCACGGGAAAAAGTAGAATAATCTTGAAAACCGCAGTCAAAACAGGCTTCTAGAACCGGAGTTCCCTGTAGAATCAAGTCTTTGGCAAAAAGAAGTCGTTTTTGTGTAATATAATTTCCGAGGCTGTATCCGGTCTCGGATTTGAACAGGCGCATCATATAGTATTTGCTTAGATAGAATCTTGAGGCGAGGGCATCAATTGAAAGATGGGCGGACAAATTGGCATTGATATAGTGCAGAATGTCCGCTATTTTTTCGTTGTAGACGGCGGTATCCAAAAAGAAAAGCTGCCTTGCGTGCGCCGCGCGATTGAGATGAATCATAAATTCTAAAAAAAGAACTTGCCTGTAGAGTTCGTTGGCATAGCCATCCGAGGAAAAGGATTCTTCCAATCTTTGGATTGTCTGAAACAAAATACTTTTTTGACGAGTGGGAATCCGAAGCACACTGGATTCCTTTTTTGCTGCTTTTTGAAAACAATATCCCAAGTCGTAGTCCTGTGTACGGTAATTTTCAATAAAAGTGGGAGAGATGTAAATAATAATCCGCTCATATGTCGTGGTTGTGTCGACGACCGGGCGGTGAATCTCATTATGGCGGACAAGAACCATATCGTAAGGTTCGAGCTGATAAGTTCGTCCCTCGATGGTATAATGTACATTTCCCTTGATCAAAATAGTAATCTTATCAAATTCATGGTAATGATATTTAATCTTTGGAATACTCCTGTCTGTCAGATGAAACAACCGGAAATCACTGCTTAAATATCCTTTTTTTTCATAGTGTTCCATATCAAACCCTCCTGCTATGAGAGTATTATATAGCATTATTTGCAATATAGAAAGCATTATTTGTGTATTTACGACATATAATGCCTGTTAAAATGGAAGTAGTAAAAGTGCCGTGGAGGGTGAATGTATGAATGTTGTATTAGAAAAATATCATGGACTTGGAAATGATTACCTTGTATTTGACCCAAATAAAAATGAAATGGAATTAAATGAAGAAAATGTCAGACTGTTATGTGACCGCAATTATGGTATAGGAGCGGAAGGGATTTTGGAAGGTCCTGTTTTTGAGACAGAGCAGATGGGTGTTCGAATCTGGAATCCAGATGGAAGCAAGGCAGAAATGAGCGGAAACGGGGATCGTATTTTTGCAAAATATTTAAAAGATGCCGGTTATGTACAGAAACGAAATTTTCATTTTCAGACACCGGGAGGAGAAATTGAGGTTTTCTACTTAAATGAAGATGGAAGCCGCATCCGTCTTTCGGTGGGAAAAGCATCTTTTTGGAGTGATGAAATTCCGGTGACAGGGGAACGAAGAGAAGTGGTCGATGAGGACATGGTATTTGGAAGAAACCTGTATCCGACGACTTGTGTGTCTGTCGGAAATCCACATTGTGTGATCCCGATGAAAGAAGTGTCGAAACATCTCGTGTGCAAAATCGGAAATCATTCAGAGATTGCAAGATATTTTCCGAATAAGATCAACACACAGGTGATGCAGGTGATTGATGAAGAAAATATTCGCATTGAAATCTTTGAGCGCGGTGTGGGATATACGCTTGCATCTGGCAGCAGTGCATGTGCCGCAGCGGCAGCTGCATATAAACTTGGACTTACGAATCCGGGTGTGACAGTGCACATGCCAGGTGGTGAGTTGCAGGTGGAGATTCAGGATGACTGGGAGATATTTGTAACAGGTGAAGTATTTTATATTGGAAAAATGATACTTGGAAATGAATTGAGTGAAAAATTGAGAATGATGTAGAGAAGAGGACTGTCCGCGATGGATGGTCCTTTGCTGATATTAAGGAAAAAGTTCTTTACAAGATATATAGGATTGTCTATAATAGAAACCATATTTTATTTCTATATATTATATCTAAAAGTCTAGGCAATTCTGCCAGAATATTCAAGCGTAAAAGGCATTGCAACTTAAAAACAGATTGTTTATACTAAAGGAGAGAGACATATCGACGAGAGAAAAAAGAAAAATGAAAAAGTAGTACAGTGGCATGATGCAATTGAAGCTGTGATGAGAGTAGAATTGGGAGATGAAGCAGAAAATCTACTTTTTGAACGTGAACATCAATTGAGCCATAAACCACTAGAAATGGATTTACTGATTATCAAAATGCAAAATGGAATACAACTAAAAAAGAATATTGGAAAAATATTTCGGAAACATAATATTATTGAATATAAGTCACCGAAAGATTATTTAAGTATTAATGATTTTTATAAAGTGTATGGTTATGCTTGTATCTATCAGGCAGATACAAAAGAGATGTGTGAAATTTTACCTTCGGATATTACACTTACTATGATTAGCAACAAATTTCCGAGGAAAATGGTAAACTATTTACAAAAGGAGCGTGGGTTAGCAGTTCATAAGCAGGGACAGGGAATTTATTATTTGGAAGGTGATCAGTTTAAGATTCAGGTACTTGTAAATAAGGAATTGTCAAGAGAAGAGAATTTTTGGTTGAACAGTTTGCGAGATGATTTGAAATCTGGAGAAGAGATTGAAGAACTTATTGAAAGATACGAAGGAGAGAAAAATAATAAATGGTATTCGGATGTAGCGGACACGATTTTGCGCGGTAATTGGGAGAGTGTAAAGGAGGCTAAGAGTATGTGTGAGGCATTAAGAGAATTATTTAGAGAAGAATTGGAAGAAGAGAGAGAAATTGGACAGGCAAAAGTAATTGTGCAGGATAATTTGGAGAGCGGAGCATCCAAAGAGGTAATTATAAAAAAATTACAAAAATTTGTTCATATTGACAGAGAAAAAGCAGAGCAGTATTACCAACAAAATCTGAGAGAGCTGAAAGGATAGAAGGAATGGCATTACAGTTTATTATGGGACCACCCGGTTCGGGAAAGTCCCATTATTTATATGAAAAAGTAACAAAAGCATCTTTGGAGCATCCCGAGACCAATTATATTGTGCTTGTGCCGGAACAGTTTACCATGCAGACACAGAAAGATCTTGTGATGGCAAGCCCGAGAAAAGGAATTATGAATGTAGATGTGCTGAGCTTTGGACGACTTGCACATCGTATTTTTGAGGAGACCGGTGGAAATCAGCGGACGGTTCTTGATGATGTGGGGAAAAGTTTTGTGCTGAGAAAGATTGCGGGGGATTGTGAGGCAGAGCTTCGCGTACTTGGAAGCAATCTGAAAAAGACCGGATACATCGGGGAAGTGAAGTCGGTTATATCGGAATTTACACAATATGATATACAGGAAGAGACGTTGGAACAGATGATAGAAGAGGTGAAAGACTCTTCCAATCTTTATTATAAATTGCAGGATATCAAGACGATTTACCATGGATTTCGAGAATATCTGAGAGAAAAATATATTACAGGGGAAGAACTTTTAGATGTCCTTTGTACTGTGGTGGGGAAATCTAAGATTTTAAAAGACAGTGTGGTTGTACTGGATGGGTTTACTGGATTTACGCCTGTACAAAATAAGCTTTTGCGTGAACTGTTTGGTATCTGCAAGAGGGTTGTGATTACAGTGACAATGGAGCAAAAGGAGAATCCATTTTCTTATAAACATCCATACCAACTGTTTGCATTGAGCAAGCAGATGGTGACTTCCCTGATTACAATTGCCAAAGAGACAAAGACAGATGTAGAGGAGTCGATATATCTATATGACAGACCGATTTATCGATTCCGCGAGAATACAGCGCTTGCATTTTTAGAGGCGCATCTGTTCCGCTATTCAAAAGAGCAGTATGAAAAGGAACAGGGTCGTATTCAGGTTTATTGTGCGAAGAATCCGAAAGAAGAGGTCGATTTTGCTGCGCAGAAGATTCGAAATCTGGCTCGGACAAGAGGATACCGTTATCGGGAGATTGCAATCATTGCAAGTGACTTGAACACATATGGAAATCAGATTGAAAAGATTTTTGGAGAATATCAGATACCGATCTTTATGGATCATAAAAGAAGTATTTTGTTGAATTCATTTGTGGAATACGTCAGAAGTCTTCTTGCGATGGTGGAACAGAACTTTTCATATGAAAGTGTATTCCGTTATCTGCGCACGGGACTGACCGGGTTTTCAGACGAAGAGATTGACATTGTGGAAAACTATGTGATTGCACTTGGAATCCGTGGATACAAAAAATGGCAGGAGAAATGGATTCGAAGAGCCAGAGGGATGGAGGAAACGGAATTGGAACGTATCAATGACATCAAAGAACGTTTCCTTATTCAAATGGAAGATGTGACAATGGTATTAAAAAAACGAAACAAAACGGTCTCAGAAGTCACAAAAGCACTGTATGACTTTCTTGTGAAGGAAGAATTGCAAAAAAAGGTAAAAGAATATGAAATTAGATTTGGAAATGACGGAGAACTTGCATTAGAAAAAGAATATGGACAGGTATACCGTATTGTAATTGAATTATTTGATAAGTTTGTAGAGTTGCTTGGAGAGGAACAGATTGCGCTGAAAGAGTATTGTGAATTGTTGGATGCAGGACTTGAGGAGGCAAAGGTTGGTGTGATCCCGCCAAGCCTTGATCAGGTTGTGGCGGGGGATATTGAAAGAACCCGTATCAAGGACATCAAGGCGGTGTTTTTACTTGGGGCCAATGATTTGTATATTCCAGGAAAAGAAAATGTGGGAGGTATTCTCTCAGAGCATGACAGGGAGCTGTTCCAAAAAGGAGGAGTAGCACTGGCTCCGGGAGCGAAAGAAAAAGCATTTATCCAGAAGTTTTATCTCTATCTGCTGATGACAAAACCATCCGAACAGTTGTATGTGACATATAGTAAGGTTTCTGCGGATGGAAAGACACTTCGCCCGGCATATCTGATTCAGGATTTACGGCGAATGTACAAAAAGATGGAAATCCAAGATACAGATTGTCAGCCAGACAAAAAAGAATTGACACCGAAAAGCGGATTTGCATATCTGATTGAAAAGTTACAGAAAAAACACGAAGGATTGGGCGCTGAGTGGCAGGAATTGTATACATGGTACAGACAAAATCCAAAATGGCGAAAAAAAATAGAACAGATAGTGGAGGCTTGTTTTTATGAAAAACCAAAAGATGGTCTTACAACAAGAACAGCACAACGATTGTATGGGACTATTTTAGAGAACAGTGTAACCAGATTAGAAAAATTTTCGGCATGTGCCTATGCTCATTTTTTATCTTACGGGCTAAATTTGCGGGAACGTGAGGAATATACTTTTCAGGCAATCGATCTGGGAAATATTTTCCATAGTGCCATTGAACATTTTGCAAAAAAACTGGAAGCGGAGGGGTACACATGGACGACGCTTCCGGAAGGAAGAAGAGAAGAGCTGATTGAAGAAAGTGTGGAGGAAAGTATTGTGGATTATGGAAATACAATCCTCTATAGCTCGGCGAGAAATGAATATATTATCAAACGTCTGAAACGTATGATGAGGCGCACCGTCTGGGCACTGACAAAACAGTTGGAGAAGGGCGATTTCATGCCGGGCGGGTATGAGATTTCTTTTGGAGGAGCATCCGGACTATCTACGTCGGACATTGCGCTGGATGGACATGGACGAATGAGACTGCGTGGAAAGATTGACCGGGTTGACATCTGTGAGGATGAGGACAATGTCTATGTCAAAGTGATTGATTATAAGACGGGGGCGAAAGCGTTTGATCTGGGGGAATTGTATTATGGCTTACAGTTGCAGCTCGTTTTATATCTGAATACGGCGTTAGAACTGGAGAGCAGAAAGCATCACGGGAAAACAGTGATACCTGCGGGGATTTTTTATTATCAGATGAAAGATCCAATCGTGGACAAGGAAAAAGATGAAGAAAAACTGGAAAAGAAAATATTAAAAGAACTGCGTTTGGATGGCGTGGTGAATGCAAGGGAAGAAGTGGTGCGGCATTTGGATAGGGAGATATCTGGGAATTCACTTGTTGTGCCGATCGGGCGAAATAAAGACAGGAGTCTGTCAAAGGCATCCAAAACAGCTACACAGGAAGAGTTTGAGCTGATTTCAGAGTATGCCAAGAAGCAGATGAAACAGATTGGGACAAGAATATTAGAAGGGGAGACGGAGGTGTCCCCATATGAGCTTGGAACGATGACAGGCTGTAGTTACTGCCCTTACAAGGCGATTTGCGGATTTGAAGAAAAAATTCCGGGATATGAATATCGGAGACTGCAGAAACTGAAAAAAGATGAGGCGCTTATGAAGATGAGAGAGGAGGTGTCAGAGTGGGAGTAACATTTACACCGGAACAAAAGCAGGTCATTGACCTGCGAGATCGAAATATTTTGGTATCGGCAGCAGCCGGATCAGGAAAGACTGCGGTGCTTGTAGAGCGTATTATTACGAGACTTACAAAAGATCAAAATCCGATAGATGTGGATCAGCTTTTGATTGTGACCTATACGGAGGCAGCAGCATCAGAAATGAAAGAACGTATACGTACAGCAATTGAAAAAGCACTGGAGGAGAATCTAGATAATGTGCATCTGCAGCGTCAGGCGACATTGATTCACAGTGCACAGGTGACGACGATCCACAGCTTCTGTCTCTCTGTGATAAGGGATTATTTCCATACGATCGATCTGGATCCGGGATTTCGGATTGCCGAAGAAGGAGAACTCAAACTACTTAAGCATGACGTGATGGAAGAGCTTTTAGAAAGGTATTATGAAGAGGGGAGTCAGACTTTTCAGGAATTTGTAGAGTGTTTTGCATCTGGAAGAGACGATAAGAAACTAGAACAGCTTATTTTGCAGCTATATGAATTTTCAAGAAGTTATCCGAATCCGAAAAAGTGGCTGCGGGAGTGTGTGGAACAGTATGAGTTTGACAGTCTGCAGGAGCTGGCAGAGTCAGAGTTTGTAGAACATATTATGCGCAATACCAGATCTTATATGAAAGATCTCAAAGAAACTATTGTATCAGGGTTGCAAGTATGTGACTGCGAAGATGGGCCGTATATGTATCGGGAGACTCTGGAAGCAGACTTGCAGAATATAGAAAAAATTAATAGTGCAGAAGACTTTTTGGAGATGTCCACCTTGATTTCTAAGGTGAAATGGGCAAGGCTTGCAACCAACCGCGATAAGAGTGTTTCGGAAGAACTGGCTGCCTATGTGAAAGGTGTCCGGGAGGAAGTCAAGAAGACGGTGGCTTCGGTTGTAGAACAGTACTTTTTTGACGCTCCCGAAGAATTGTATCAGGATATGCTCTCGGCAAAATCGAATATGGAAGTGCTTGCACAGCTTGTAAATGATTTTGCCGATACCTTTGCGGAGAAGAAAACTGGAAAAAATATGATTGATTTCGGAGATATGGAACAGTTTGCTCTGCGGATTTTGACATTGGAAGAGGGCGGAAAACTAGTGCCGTCTAAGGCTGCCAAAGAGTATCAGGAGAGATTTGCGGAAGTTATGATCGATGAGTATCAGGACAGTAATCTGATTCAGGAGGCGATTCTGACGAGCGTATCCAAAGTCTCTAAAGGGAGCTATAACATTTTCATGGTGGGGGATGTTAAGCAGAGTATCTATAGGTTCCGTCTGTCAAGACCAGAGCTTTTTATGGAAAAGTTCAACACATATAGTCTGGAGGAGAGCGACAAGCAGAGAATTGATCTGCATAAAAATTTCCGAAGCAGAAGAGAGGTACTTGACAGTACGAACTTTATTTTTGAACAGATCATGACAAAAGGGCTTGGAGGCATCGCATATGATGACAAAGCTGCGCTCTATGTCGGAGCATCCTATGAAGAACAGGCTGGAAATGAGACAGAAGTTATTTTGGTAGATACGGATTTTGAGGATGAGGAGGATCAAAAGATAGAGGAAACGAACCGAGAGCTGGAGGCGAGAGCCGTGGCAAGACGGATCAAAGAACTTGTCGGTCATCACACGGTATTGGATAAGGAGACGGGAGAATACCGGACTGCCAGATATAGTGATATCGTAATTTTAACGCGAAGCCTGAAAGGATGGACAGATGTATTTACCAATATTTTGAACCGGGAGGGGATTCCGGCGTACAGCGGTTCTAAGGAAGGGTATTTTGAGACGAGAGAAATTCGGACAATTTTGGACTATTTGCGGATTTTAGACAATCCGAGACAGGATATTCCGTTTGCGGCAGTGCTGACCTCCTGTTTTGGAAAGCTGACGAGTGAGGAGCTTGCGAATATACAGTGTGAAGGGGAAGGAAAGACATTCTATGAGCGCACATTGTTCTATTTGGAAAATGGAAGTGACGAAAATCTCAAAGAGCGGATCACAGATTTGCTGAGAAAGTACGAAAGATTCCGAAGAAAAGTACCTTATACGGCTATTCACACATTGCTATGGGACATTATAGAAGAGACAGGATATGGAGATTATGTGGCATCTTTACCTTCCGGAGAACAGAGAAAGGCGAATCTGGAGATGCTTGTGGAGAAAGCAGTAAGCTTTGAAAGCACCAGCTACAAAGGATTATTTCATTTTATACGCTATATCGAGCAGCTTCATCAATATGATGTAGACTATGGCGAGGCATCTGTTTTGGATGAGCAGGCAGATACCGTCAGGCTGATGAGTATTCACAAAAGTAAAGGATTGGAATTTCCGATCGTGTTTGTGTCTGGCATGAGCAAACGATTCAACACACAGGATATCAAAGGAAGTATTGTGATTCATCCGGAATTTGGTGTTGGAATTGACGCGGTGGATGTAGAAAGAAGAACGAAAGCACCAACATTGTTGAAACGGATGATTCAAAGAGATGTGTTGATGGAAAATGCAGGCGAAGAACTTCGTGTTTTATATGTGGCACTTACAAGAGCGAAAGAAAAACTGATTATGACGGGAACGATATCGAATTTGGAGCAGAAAATAAGAAGTTATGAAGGGCTTCGCAGCCACGAGGAGACGGAGCTTACATTCAGCAGACTGACAAAAGCAAATTCCTATTTTGACTGGGTACTTCCTGCACTTTACCGTCATGCTTCCTTTGCACCGATCTTAGAGACGTACAATATAGGAACGCCGTTTATGAATCCGCTGTATGATCGTGATGTGCCAATCCGAGTATACAAAATGGGAATCGGAGAGATTGTTGCGGGGGAAGTTGCAGAGGAGCTGAGCGGGCAGTATACGAAAGAGCTGTTGCATAACTGGGATGATACACGCACCTACGATGAGCAGATGAAAGAACAGTTGGAAATACAGTTTGGGTATCAATATCCATATGAGCGTGAGCGAAAACTGAAGCAAAAAATGACGGTATCAGAACTGAAAAAACGTGCTTATTTGGAAGAAGAAGCCGGAGAACTTGTGTTTGATGAGGCAGATGTCGTTCCGCTTCTTCCGAAATTTTTACAGGAAGAGGAGGAGCTTACCGGGGCATCAAGAGGAAGCGCTTATCATAAATTGCTGGAATTGCTTGATTTCTCGAAAAAGTATGATGAAGTTACATTGAAGGAACTGATCGAGGAACAAAAACGAAGCGGAAAGTTGTCGGAGGAGATGTGTGCTTCGATTCGGGAGAAGGATATTTTACAGTTTTTAAACACACCTGTCGGAGAGAGAATGCATCGAGCGGCAGTTCGGAGAACACTGTGGGCAGAGCAGCCTTTTGTTCTTGGAATAGATGCAGATGAACTTTATAAAGGGGAGAGACTGGAAGAAACTGTTCTGGTTCAGGGAATCATCGACGTCTGGTTTGAAGAAGATGGAGAATTGGTTGTTTTGGATTATAAGACAGACAGAGTGTTCAAAGAAGAGATATTGAGGGAAAAATATCATACACAGCTTGATTATTATGCGCAGGCATTGGAACAGCTCACAGGGAAATGTGTGAAAGAGAAGATTATTTATTCCTTTACAATGCAAAAAGAAATCGAGGTGTGAATATGAGATATATAATGTGGTATTTACTGGCGATCAATATCGTAACATTTTTCTTATATGGGATAGACAAACAGAAGGCACGCAAAAAAAGGTGGAGGATACCGGAGGCGACGCTTCTTTCGATGGCGGCTTTGGGAGGCTCTGTTGGAGCCTGTGTCGGGATGAAAATATTCCGACATAAGACTCAGAAGCCGAAATTTTATATTGGAGTGCCTGTTATTCTTTTGTTGCAGGCTGGAATTGTGGTATATGTTTATTTGAAGTAGGAGATAAAACTCCTACTTTTTTTGAATTATAGGAAATTCCTTTGGAATCCTATAATTCAAAAAAATGCACTTCGTGCAAAGATGCGCAGCTCGCGGGGGTGAAATTATCACTGCGTAAACCGCTCGCGCGCGAAGATTGCGCAATAGCGCAATCTTTTTTTATATAATAGGAAATTCCGATTTTTGTTGGAACAATGAATGAAAATAGCCCGCACAA
>OGUD01000161.1_pt1 | contig 66892 bp, 64 predicted proteins | sample 1573671 | NCBI WGS metagenome assembly OGUD01 (sample SAMEA2582065, study PRJEB24529) | metagenome | biome: Human gut stool | place: China | collected 2011 | reverse complement strand
GCGCTCCGTAAGGATGCTCCTGCCATTCCCCGCCGTTATTTAAGAAATAATCTCCTCTCGATGTTTCCACGATCACCGGCCTGTCCACACGTAGGCGGATCTCGCAGATTTTTTCCCCATTATCCGCTGTCTTCTGCCAGAATGCTCTTCTCTTTTGCGGAAAAATACGAAGCAGGCTGTCCATGTTTCTCCTCCCGTAACTATTCAGAACCTCATGCGCAAAATCGTTCCTTCGGAACTTCTCCTTTGCGAATGCAGGCATTCATCAAGACTTAGCTGATATTTAATGCTCTGAATAGTTACAATATATGTCTCCGTGGACAGGATATTCCTTCCAATCTTCTCTTTTTTTCTATAGTGTGGTATAATAAGCGATAACTGTTTTTATGACTTTTGTTTTGGAGGTTTTTATGAACATAATCATTGTGGGCTGCGGCAAGGTTGGCTACACCCTGGTAGAGCAATTAGGCGGTGAGAATCACAATATCACCGTGATCGATACCAATGAGGAAAAGGTGAATTCCATCACGGATGATCTGGATGCCATGGGCATCGTGGGCAATGGTGTCAGCTTCCAGACACTGTCTGAGGCCGGCATTGACCATGCGGATCTGCTGATCGCCGTGACCGGATCCGATGAGCAGAATCTTCTGTGCTGTGTCATTGCGAAAAAGGCGGGACATTGTAAGACCATCGCCCGTGTCCGCAATCCTATCTACAATAATGAGATTGCTTTTCTGCGGGAAGAACTGGGGCTTGCCATGATCATCAACCCGGAGCTGACGGCGGCCAGAGAGATCTTAAAGCTCTTAAAATTCCCGTCCGCCATCAAGATCGACACCTTCGCAAAGGGACGTGTCGAGCTTCTCCGCTTCCGCTTAAAGCCGGAGATCGGGTTCGGCGGAAAAACTGTCATGGATATCATGGGGCAGTTAAAATGCGATGTCCTGATCTGTGCCGTGGAGCGCGGATCCGAGGTCGTGATCCCGAACGGAAGCTTTGTCCTTCAGGATACGGATATCCTCTCTATCGTGGGATCTCTGGAAAATACGGCTCAGTTTTTTGAAAAGATCGGTCTCCGCTCAAAATCCGTAAAAAATTCCCTGATCATCGGCGGCGGCACCATCGCCCACTATCTGGCCCAGGACCTCTTAAAGATCGGGTTCCGCGTCCGGATCATCGAGCAGCGGAAAGAGCGCTGCGATTACTTAAGCGAGGTGATTCCCGGTGCTGATATCATAAACGGGGACGGAAGTGATCGGGATCTTCTTCTGGAAGAAGGCCTGACCTACGCTGATTCCCTTGTGGCCCTCACCGGACTTGACGAGGAGAATATCTTCCTCGCCCTCTACGGAAAGCTCCACTCCAATGCAAAGCTCATCGCAAAGGTCAACAAGATCGCCTTCGATGACGTGATCGACAGCTTCGGTATCGACAGCATCATCTACCCGAAGTACCTGACGGCAGATTATATCCTACAGTACGTCCGTGCCCGCCAGAACACCATCGGCTGCAACGTGGAAACGCTGTATAAGATCCTGGATGGCCGTGCCGAAGCACTGGAATTCTCCATCAAAGAGGATTCCGCTGTCACGAATGTGCCGCTTATGGACTTAAACTTAAAGGACAACCTTCTGATCTGCTGCATCAACCGCAACGGTCAGATCCTCACCCCCCGTGGTCAGAATATAATCAAGGTCGGGGATACCGTGATTCTCGTGACCACAAACCGCGGTCTCGGTGATATCCGGGATATCTTAAAATCATAAAGGAGCGATTCCATGAATTATTCGATGATCTTTTATATTATCGGCTGGATTCTGGACGTGGAGGCGGCGCTTCTTGTGCCATCCCTGGCAGTCTCCCTGATCTACCATGAAAGCTGCGCACTGGCATTCTTCATCACGATCGTCCTCTGCCTGATCCCAGGTGTGATCCTTGTCCGCAAGCAGCCGAAAAACAAGGTATTCTACGCAAGGGAAGGTTCCGTGACGGTTGCCTTAAGCTGGATCGTCATGAGTATCATGGGTTCCATCCCGTTCCTCTTAAGCGGATCCATCACAAATCCGGTGGATGCCCTGTTTGAGACTGTGTCTGGATTTACGACGACCGGTGCCAGTATTCTTCCCGCCGTGGAACCGCTTCAGCACGGCATCCTGTTCTGGAGGAGCTTTACACACTGGATCGGTGGTATGGGAGTTCTCGTGTTCCTTCTCTGCCTGCTTCCGCTTACCGGAAGCGGCTATCATATGAACCTCATGAAGGCAGAGAGCCCGGGCCCCTCTGTCACAAAGCTGGTCCCGAAGGTGCAGTCCACCGCAAAGATCCTCTATGGGCTCTATCTCTTCCTCACGGTTCTGGAGTTTATTCTCCTGCTTGTGGGACGGATGCCGGTGTTTGATTCCCTGTGTACCGTTTTCGGTACCGCGGGAACCGGAGGCTTCGGCATCAAGAACGACAGCTTCGGAAGCTATTCCACCTACCTTCAGGGCGTAGTTACCGTGTTTATGATCCTCTTTGGCATCAACTTTAACGTGTACTTCCTCTTCTATATGAAAAAGCCGAAGGAAGCACTGCGCTGCGAGGAGGCGCGATGGTACCTCGGGATCATTGCCACGTCGATCCTCGTCATCACGTTTTTTGTCCGGGATTTCTTCGACAGCCTGTTCCTCGCGTTCCACCATGTCGCGTTTCAGGTTGCTTCCATCATCACGACCACCGGCTTCGCCACCGTGGATTTTAACCTCTGGCCAACGATCCCGAAAACGATCCTGGTGCTCTTAATGTTTATCGGTGCCTGCGCGGGAAGTACTGGCGGCGGCATTAAGGTGTCCCGTGTCGTGCTGTTATTCCGGTCCCTGACAAAGGAGCTCTCCCAGAGTCTCCATCCGAATCAGATCCGCAAGATCCATTTTGAGGGACGCGCGGTGGATCATGTGGTCCTCCGCTCCGTAAATGTCTTCATGGCGGCATACATCCTGATCTTCGCTATTTCCGTGCTGCTCATCGGCATCGACAACTTCGATCTTGTGACAAACTTTACCGCCGTCGCGGCGACCTTAAACAACATCGGACCGGGATTGGAACTTGTAGGCCCGGCCCAGAACTTCGGGCTCTTCTCCAACTTCTCCAAGCTGGTTCTGACCTTTGATATGCTTGCCGGACGTCTGGAGCTCTTCCCGCTGCTGCTGCTTTTCTATCGGGGTACCTGGAAGAGATTCTAATTAAGCAAACATTCCCGATAATAGATGTAATTTTGACAATTTGACTGATCCGTGTTGAAAAATCTGATTGTCGGAAATAAAAAGTGGATATCCCAGAGTCACATCATGGACTCTGGATATCCACTTTCCTTTTTGTTTTTCTGTCTTTTTTCCACCGGACAGCGGGCAGGCGGGCATCACCGCTTCCCTATCATATTTATCTATGACGCTCAATCGTCCATATTGTATCACCCAAGTGCCACATCAAGCATCATCATCAATGCAAACCCGACCGCAAACCCGATGGTTCCGATATTCGAGTGCTCTCCCTCCGCGGTCTCCGGGATCAGCTCCTCCACGACCACATACATCATGGCACCTGCAGCGAAGGCGAGAAGATACGGCAGGACCGGAGCGAGGATCCTGTACATCAAAACGGTGAGAATTGCTGCCACTGGCTCTACAACGCCTGAAAGTGTTCCATATAGAAATGCACGGTTGCTGCTCATCCCCTCACCCTTGAGCGGCAGGGAAATGATCGCCCCCTCCGGGAAGTTCTGGATCGCGATCCCGACGGACAGGGCAAACGCACCGGCTAACGTGATCCCGCTGTTTGCCGTAAGAAGGCCCGCGAACATGACACCAACCGCCATTCCTTCCGGAATATTATGAAGGGTCACCGCAAGGACAAGCATCGTATTTTTTTTTAACGTGCAGGACGGACCTTCCGGTTCATCGCACCCGATGTGAAGATGAGGCACATGCCCGTCAAGGAACAGCAGGAACAGGATGCCGCAGATGAATCCGGTCACCGCAGGCAGAAACGCCAGACGTCCCAGATCCGCGGAAAGATTCATGGACGGGATCAGAAGTGACCACACGGATGCCGCCACCATGACACCGGACGCAAAGCCCAGAAGACCTTTTTCCACATTCTGACGGATTCCCTTCTTCATAAAATATACGCACGCAGCTCCAAGTGTCGTCCCCGCAAACGGGATCATGATCCCAAGAATAATATTTCCGATATTTTCCATCGTTTTTGTCTCCTTTGATCCGCGAAGGCCGTCCGGACCCCGGCGCGGCTCTCGCAATCTTCCTTCTATAAGCTATGCGGTTTCCAACTGAAAAGATCCAGGCCACGAAGCGACGTCCGCCTCTGACCTGGATCTTTTATAGAGTTTCTATGGAATAATGAAGTGATACTGCCAAAATTAAGCTGCTACAGAACGGCGGGATGCCTTCTTCTGGTTCTTATATGGATCCGGACGGAACAGCATGTAGAGGAATCCGAGAAGAACAACAACGGCTGCTGCTGTGCCGATTCCGAAGGAACCGCCTTCCATAAGAAGACCGAACTGATAGAACATCAGTGCTACGCAGTAAGCGAATACGTTCTGGAAAATGATCGCGAACCAGAACCACTTTCTGGACTGCATCTGCTGGGCCATTGTGGAAATAGCCGCCAGACACGGGGAGTTTAACAGGTTGAATACAAGGAAGGAGAAGGCTGCCGCCATTGTCGGGAACCAGTCTCTGATCGCAGCTGCAACAACATCTGTCTCCTCAGAGAGATCCTCGCTGACATTTGCAAGGACACCCATTGTGGAAACGATACCCTCTTTTGCGGAGAATCCGGAGATCGCCGCTGCAACGCACTGCCATTTGCCCCATCCGAGAGGAGCGAAGATCCATGCAAGAGCGCTTCCAAGGATCGCCATGAAGCAGTTTTCTGTATCTTCTACCATACCGAACGCGCCATTCTCGAAACCGAAGGTGGAGAGGATCCACATGATCACGCAGGCAAGGAACAGGATCGTTCCGGCTTTCTTAATGAAGCCCCACAGACGCTCCCAGGTGTGCATGAGAACGGTCTTGGCAGACGGGATGTGGTATGCCGGTAACTCCATAACGAACGGAGCTGCCTCGCCGGAGAACGGCTTTGTCTTCTTTAACATGATCGCTGCGACAAGGACGCAGACGATACCTAACGCGTACATTAAGAATGCTGTATTTCCCGCATCAGAGTAATCTCCGGATGTCCAGCCGACCATGATGCCGCCTAAAAGAGCGATAACAGGAAGCTTCGCGCCGCACGGAATAAATGTGGCTGTCATAATGGTAAGACGTCTGTCGTTATCATTTTCGATGGTCTTGGAAGCCATGATACCCGGGATACCGCAGCCGGATGCGATCAGGAGCGGAATGAAGCTCTTACCGGAAAGTCCGAAGTGACGGAATACACGGTCCATGACGAATGCGATACGTACCATGTATCCGCAGTCCTCAAGGATGGAAAGCATTAAGAATAAGAGTGCCATCTGCGGGAGGAATCCGAATACAGCGAAGAGTCCGCCGAGGATACCATCCACAACAAGGCTCTGGATGAAGTCGCTTGCGCCTGCTGCCGCGAGTGCCGCGCCTGCCCATTCCTGAATGCCGCCGCCGAATGTGTCATTCGCCCAGTCTGTACCCATGGTTCCGAGTGTGCTTACACAGATGTAGTAAACGAACCACATCACTGCCGCGAAGATCGGGATACCTAAAATACGGTTTGTAACGATCTTATCGATCTTATCGGATGTGGAGAGCTTCTTGCCGGATTTCTTAACGGCCTTGTCGATCACGCTTCCGATGTATGTATAACGCTCGTCTGTGATGATGCTCTCTGTATCGTCATCAGTCTCTTTCTCAAGACGGGTAACCTCCGTGTTGACCGCTGCCATAGCGGATGCCGGAAGATGTAACTGCTCAATGACCTTGCTGTCCTTCTCAAGAAGCTTGATCGCAAACCATCTCTTCTGGTCTGCGTCCACAGCATCACCGACAGCCTCCTCAACCTTCTCAATCGCCTTCTCAACGCTTCCGGAGAAGATGCCGGCCGGGTTCTTCCACTCATTCTTCTTTGCTGCCTCGATTGCCTTCTCGACAACCTCCTTAAGGCCTGTGCCCTTTAATGCGGAAGTCTCAACAACTTCACAGCCGAAGATCTCGGAAAGCTTCTTCACATCGATCTTATCTCCGCTCTTTGCAAGCAGATCAGCCATGTTTAACGCGATTACAACCGGAATACCGATCTCGAGGATCTGAGTCGTCAAATATAAGTTTCTCTCAATGTTTGTTGCGTCTACCAGATTGATGATAGCCTGCGGTTTCTCGTGAACGAGGTAATCACGGCTTACGACTTCCTCCAGTGTGTACGGGGAAAGGGAGTAAACACCCGGAAGGTCTGTGATGATGATCTCTTCACCGCTCTTGGCAGATTTTAATTTACCTTCTTTTTTCTCTACAGTTACACCCGGCCAGTTTCCGACGTACTGATTCGCGCCTGTGAGGGCATTGAACATGGTCGTCTTACCACAGTTTGGGTTTCCGGCTAATGCGATTTTGATAGCCATTTTTCATCCTCCTATTTTCCTGCACTTGTGTTGCTGCTGTCCACATTCCGGGCGGACAGCAACCAGGTTTTGCCAATGCTTTGCATACACATCAGGCAAAACATTTATCCGTCATCAGACTGTAACGACTTCGACACTTTCCGCATCGTCTCTTCTCAACGACAGTTCATATCCACGGACCGTGATCTCGACCGGATCACCGAGCGGTGCCACTTTACGAACGTAGATCTCGCTGTTTTTGGTAATGCCCATATCCATGATTCTGCGGCGGAATGCGCCCTCTCCGTTGATCTTCACAACTTTAACCGTTGTATGTACCGGAACTTCACGTAATGTCATGTCTTCTCCTTTCTATCCCTGTGGATCGCTCCTGCGGTCCGGATCCATTCCCCTGTCTTTTGTAAAATTTTCCCAAAAGCTTTCGATTAACCGCTGCTAATTAGTGCATGCTAACCGTTGGGGAAAAAGCAAAGTGGGAAATCTCCCACTTGAACTTTCATCATCCATAACTGCCTCATTCTTCCCAGTCTGCACTTCCCTGCGGGATAAGGCAAACTGCTGAACAGTTACCGTCTTTTTTCACAGCTACTGCACCATAACGTGCTTTGCCATCTCCTTGTTGATCGCGACTCTGGAATCCTTGATGTTTACGATCAGGTTTCCGTTGAGTTCAGAGATCACTGTCACTGCCGCTCCGTCCACGAAGCCAAGATTCGCGAGGAATCTCTTTGTGTCCTCCGCTCCGCCGACACGCTGGATCATACCGGTCTCACCGGCACGTAAAAATGTCATTGGCATCATGTTTCCTCCTCTTTACACGCCCATCCACTCAGATCTTGTGAGCTTTCGGAGCTGTATCGTAATGGACACTGCCGCATCCGCTGCACCCGGAGCAGGAACCGCAGCAACCTCCGCAGGAACCGCTCTTCTTCTGTTTCCGGATGCTCTTTATCACACCGATCACGGCCATGGCAACCAGCAACAAAACAATTACATCTGTAAGCATTTCCATCACCTCTCACCAAACCATTTATGGGAATAATTGTATTGATAACGAATATCAATTTCAAATGAATTATATGACTTCATACCCAACTTGTCAACTGGTATTTAATAATTTTTTAAGATTTTACCGGATGGTTTTACTTGCTTTCCAAAGACTTTCCATTTAAAATGATAGTATATCTGCGTCAATATTTCTGTCTTGTCTGGATTTACTTTTATATTGTTAAAATTTGCCGACAATAGGAATATATAGGTCCAGATGATTTTATTTTTTGACCTTTTGTGACTCTTTCAGAAGCCAGTACCTTTCCGGTATTTCACCGTTCTCGTTCTGGCAGATTCGGAAAACGCCACAGCAATATTAATATCAGGAGGTTTCTAACATGAATAACATAAGAAAGCTTACAGATTCCCTTTTCTGGGTCGGCATCAATGACCGCCGCATCGCTCTCTTTGAAAATGTTTATCCGGTTCCTACAGGAATGTCCTATAACTCTTACGTTCTTCTTGACGAGAAGACAGCACTCTTCGATACCGTGGACGCGTCCTTCACCCATGATTTTCTCGAAAATGTGACCGCTGCCTTAAAGGGCCGCACTCTGGACTATCTGATCGTAAACCACATGGAGCCGGACCACTGTGCGTCCATCGCCGATGTGATCGCCGTTTACCCGGAGGCAAAGATCGTATGCACCGCAAAGGCTGTGGGAATGATGAAACAGTTCTTTGATTTTGATGTGGACAGCCGCGCGATTCTGGTAAAAGAGGGAGATACCATCTCTCTCGGCTCCCATGAGCTTACCTTCGTGATGGCCCCGATGGTGCACTGGCCGGAGGTCATGGTTACCTATGAAAAGACAGAAAAGATCCTGTTCTCCGCTGATGCCTTCGGTTCCTTCGGCGCTGTCGACGGAAATATCTTTGCTGACGAGATCGACGATAAGGTTGCCTGGCTCTCTGAGGCGAGACGTTATTATACAAATATCGTTGGAAAATTCGGCATGTCCGTACAGGGTCTCTTAAAGAAGGCTGCCGGGCTCGAGATCCGGATGATCTGCCCGCTCCACAGCGTGATCTGGAGAGAAGATCTCCCATGGCTCATCGATAAATACCTCAAATGGAGCTCCTATACGCCGGAAGAGAAATCTGTAACGATCGCCTACGGATCTGTTTACGGTCATACGGAAAAAGCTGCCGATATCCTTGCCGGAAAGCTTGCCGACCGCGGCATCCGCCATATTTCCGTCTTTGACGTTTCCAAGACCCATCCGTCCTACATCATTGCAGACGCGTTCCGTACCTCCGCGATTGTCTTTGCATCCATCACCTACAATGGCGGTATCTTCTGCAATATGGACACACTGCTCCACCAGCTTGCAGCCCACGGTCTTACAAACCGTACCGCGGCCCTGATCCAGAACGGAACCTGGGCGGCAACCACCTCAAAACAGATGGGGGAAATCCTCGGTACAATGAAAAATATCCATGTTCTCGAGTCAGATGTGACCATTAAATCTGCCCTGAAAGACAATCAGGAGGCTGAGCTTGACGCACTTGCAGACGCAATTGCCGCATCATTACAGTAAGTGGAGGAAATGCCAATGAAATATGCAATCGTTTATTCCAGTAAGACCGGAAATACCGCAGCACTTGCAGATCGTCTCCATGATATCCTTCCGCATGAGCACTGTGTTTATTTCGGTGATACGTCCCATTACTCCCCGGATCTTGGAGCGGACCTTATCTTCGCCGGCTTCTGGACCGATAAAGGAAGCTGCGATGACAGGACGCGTGTTTTCTTAAAGAACCTTCAGAATACAAAGATCGCTCTTTTCGGCACAGCCGGATATGCAGCTCCTGATTACATCCACTCGATCTTAAAACAGGCAGAGGCAAATATTCCCGTAAACAACACCGTTCTTACAGGCTTCGTCTGCCAGGGGAAAATGCAGCCGGCAGTCGCAGATAAATTTGCCGCAATGCTCGAAAAGGACCCGGAGGACGCAAAGGGAAAGCTTCTTCGCGATACGTACCAGGAAGGTCTCTCCCATCCGAACGAAGAGGACTTCGCAAACTTTAAAAAGTGGGCTGAAGGCTTTATCCACTAATTGATCGTCATATAAAACGCACTGCATGGATTCCGTATGGCGGTTAAATTCAAGTCGAAACGTCCGTGAGACTTTATGCATGATTCTGGTCAGCGAAGCTGACATATTCTTACCAGAATCATGAAATGCCGGATGATCGGGAAAACCGATCATCCGGCATTTTTTCATGCTCAAACTTTGCTCCAATCAGTCTTTCACTCTCGGCAGCATTCTTCCACCGTATCCGATTGCAAAGATCTCACCATTCTCATTTTCGAAGAATCTCACGTAGCCATCCTTATCCGGGTTGCGCACAATCCCTAAAAATTCCTGCACCGGCACAAATCGAAGAAGCGTCTCTCCCTCTTTGGCAGCCAGATTTCCATCTTTTTCAAAGATCGTGATATTGTTATCTTCATCTGAACGGAAGGTGCCGCACATCGCCTTTCTCTTTTCCGCATTCCACTCCGTCTCCTGATAAACAAATCGATCCTCGATCGGATTTCTTCCATGATACATCCGCATTGCTGCATCCGCGATCGTGCTAACCGGCACGCCCGACGTGTTGCACAGTACCATAACACCCACTCCGGCATCATACGACCAGGATAAATTCGACGAAACTCCCGGCAGGCTTCCGCCATGCTCCATAACCGTCAGGTCATCCAGCTTCTTCTGCGCAAGGCCAAAGCAATAATGGCTATCCGGGCGATAATCGATTCTTGGGCGGCACATCGTCCGTACACCCTCCTGGGAGAGGATCCTTGTTCCATCGATCCCCTTTCCGTAATTCAGATACATGCAGATGTATTTTTTCATGTCGGCAAGCGTAGATTTCAGGGAACCGGCTCCTCCGAGGGAAAATGCATTGTCATGGTAATCTCTGCCGGAGGTCATGACACCTTTTTGCATTTTGTAGAGAACTGCCGCATTCGCATCCGCTGCCGGTCTTACATACTCTCCGCTGCTCCGCTCCATATGAAGAGGCTCAAGAATATGTTTTTTCACATATTCCGCAAAGCTGTTCTCCCCGCCGACACGACGCACGATCTCTGACAAAAGTCCAAAGCCATCATTGCAATAGCTCATGTAGTTTCCCGGATCTCCGATCAGACCGCCGTTTTCCTTTGTCTGGGCATCCAGCAGCTCAGCTACTGCCTTTGTTCCTTCCAATGCGATCTTCTCACAGAACGCAAAATCCCCCGTCTCATTCTCATCCAGTCCTGCCTTCTGCGCGATCTCATTGATGATTGTGCGGTGCATCGGATAAAAGCCCGCTGTGTGACATAAAAAGTGCCATACCTTTATCGGTTTCTGATTACGGTTTGTAAATTCCGGAATATATTTGCTCACTGGATCATCCAGATCTACTTTTCCGGCTTCGACCAGCTGCATGATCGATAAAGCCACAAAGGATTTCGTGACGGACGCTAACCCGAAGATCGTATCCTCATCGATCGGCAGTTTTCTCTCCTGATCCCGGTATCCAAAAAACTTTTCATACTGAGTCTTTCCATTTCGGTCAACGATCGCAACCGCGATTCCCACTGCGTTGGAACGTTCCTGTATTCTGGATACAAGTTCCTCAAAAAGAAATCTTGACGCATTTGTGATTTTGTTCATAGGTACTCCTCTCCTTTACGCTGCGCGCACCTGGTGATCTGATTCTCACACAGGCGCGCAGTCTTCATATTGATTATATCGATTCTGATCGATTTCTTCAAGTTCTTCCCTGTCCCGGTCAATTTCGCTCAGGATTTTGCTCTTTCTATCTTCCATATCTGCTCACCTTCTATCTTCTTTAAAGTCTGATCGTTCCTACGCCGTCTTTAATTTCCATCTCAGTTCCATAAGGTTTTGAAAGCTCTGCCAGGTATGACAGTACGTTCTCATCACCGGTCAACACCGGAACTCCTTTTTGCGGCCTTTTTTCTGTCATTCCAAGAGAAATCGGATACAGTTTGATTTCTGTTAAATGTCCATCTTCCATGGTCCAGCCCGCCATCACGGATAACCAGATCTCCGGAAGCACTCCGTATCCGGCCGTGCCATTTTTACTACGGGCATCCATATAAGCACCAACCTTGGTATCCAGCGGCATTTTTTTATTTATGTATGCATCGTAAGGCTGCTTTTCCACAGTTTCTGTCTCAAAGAGGAAATTTCCCAGACTGTAGAAGATAGGCGCTCCGTGATAGATCTCAATTCCACGAAGTTCATGCGGTCCGTGTCCGATTACCGCATCAGCTCCTGCATCCACACATCTTCTTGAAAATGTCTCAAGGAACATGGATGGAACCGTTGTGTCTTCCCCATCTGTCTCATGACCATGAAAGCTTACAAGAACGATATCTGCCTGTTTTTTTGCCTCAATGATCTCCTTCTCGACACGTTCCATATCAGCCGGAAACGGAACGCTCTCGATCCAGTTTTTTTCATCCAGAACAAATTTGTATGTTCCAAAGGGCAGTGTTCCGGAAGCCGACGGATTCTTATATCCGTTTTTTACAGACCGCTCCATCGTTGCGTTGATCTTTGTAAGCGCCGCCAGTTCTTCTGCTTTCTTATAATTCTCTTCCGTGACATGGTAAATCGTTTCATAACGAAGAGGATTTAATCCCGGTCTTCCGATCAATTCCGCGCTCTGTCCACCAGCCATTCCTGACTCATGGAAGCTTGAAGAGACCGCAATCATTGCGACACGTCCGTTTTTCGTCTCCAGATAGCATGGTTTTGATGCCTCGGAAAGATTTTTTCCTGTTCCGGCAAAGATCATGTCCCTCTCTTCAAGATTCCGGATGGTCGCAAGAACGCCTCCATGACTGTAGTCGCAGGAATGATTATTTGCCGTATTAAACAGATTAAAACCAAACGATCTCATATCATCAAGGGTTCTTGGATCTGCCATTGCCCAGGTTCCTCCGGAAAATGCTGCCGGATATCCTTCCTCATTGTGGAATGTCATCTCCAGATTCGAAAATTTCACATCATACTGACTGATCACGTCTCTGACCTGCTCAAATCCTTCATAACCGCCTTCCGGAAATCTTCTTGTGATAAACGCATCTCCTGTAGCGATCAGTGTCATTTTCTTCATAATCTATTTTCCCTCCACAACAGAATTAGTCTCCCCGTCGATTCCTGCTGCCATCATCAATACCATAAATGCCTGCTGAACTGCCTTATATGAGTCGGTGATCGGAAACTTTTCATGAACACTATGATTCATTATATTTTTTCTATTTTCATCCGGTGCAAACGCGCGTCCAAGACAGATCGATGGAATTCCTTTCGAAACCGCTACGTTCGCATTTGTGCAGCCGCCTTTATGGAATACCGGTTCAATATCCAGAGACTTCAAACCAAGCCACGCGGATTCTACCAGTGGTGTATGGGAATCCTGAGTTCCGCCCGGAACCTGACTGATCAGGTTTTTATCCCAGGTGATCTCATCTTTTCCCCATTTTTCTGTTTCTTCCCGGCATGCTTCTTCGATCGCATCAAAGATTTTTGTGCGAAGCTTTGCAAGCTCCTCCGGTGAATTTGATCTGAAATTAAATTTGATGGTTGCCTGCGATGCGATCGCATGCACTCCAGCCGCAGTTCCACCGTGGAAATTTGAGACACAGAAGCTTGTCTTCGGATCTGATGGAACTGTAAAATCAGCGATCTTCGCAACTGCTCTGGCTGCTGCATGGATCGGCTGTGCCATCTCGCCAAACGATCCAAACGCATGACCGCCGATACCATAAAAGTTGACCTCGTAGGTTTCTCCGCTTGTCGCCTCGAAGATCAGTGCGCTCATGTCATTGTTATCAATTGTGAGTGAAATATCAATGTCGTCATTATCATTCAGGAAATCTTTCATTCCGCCGAGGCCACCCATACCTTCCTCGCGGGTAGTTGCCACAAATACAATGTCTCCGAATGTCTTGATCTCGTTCTGATTCAATGCTCTTAAAAGTCCCAACAGCATTGCCAGTGCTCTTGTATCATCACCGATTCCCGGTGCGTAGAGGAATCCGTCTCTCTCCTCTACACCATGTACCGTTCCAAATGGAAAGACTGTATCCAGATGTCCCTCGATCAATACCTTCGGCCCTTTGCCGCTTCCTCTTCGAAGGCCAACGACATTTCCACCGCGGTCAATGTGAACATTTTCAAGGCCAAGAGCTTTAAATTTTTCCATCATGACCGCAGCTCGTTTTTCTTCCTCTCTCGTTGGAGCCTCTATGAGAACCAGTTCTTTCTGCTCTTCAATCGTATTCCTCTCATCTTCCTGTATAAATTTCATAGCTTCCTTTATACACGGAATACTCATTGTATATTCAAACTGTTTTTTTACCCGCTCTGATACCTGATACATGCTTCATCCTCCATTTGTGATCAATAACTACTGGTAACAAAAATGATATAAACACGACAAAAGCGCTCCTTTTTAAGAAGGTCTCTCAGACCTTCACCATAGATGCATATGGCTGATTCTTAAAAAGGTGCGCTTTCTTTTATAGGTCAATTATATAATAATTATATATATTGTTCAAATATTATTCACGAATGACTTACATTCTCATTTCGAATGAATTTGTCACAGTTTTATTTATTCTTCTTTGATACTATCAAAATATTTTTCCGTGTATTTGCAGAATTTCTCCAATTCTTCTGTCATTTTCAGATCTTTCTGCAGGATCAGATACAGGGATCGTTTGAATTCGTTGTTATCGATCGGCCGATAACAGACATTTTCAAAATCTCTCTCGCTTCTCAGGTGATCTCTCCAGGAATACCTTGGCCAGATAGTAATCCCTAACCCCTCCTGTACCATACGTCGCAAAATATCAACGGTATCACATTCAAATGCAATATCCGGAATGATCCCTTCTTTTTCGAATATTGCATCTGAAATCGTCCGGATACTTCCTCCGCCTCTCAGCATAACAAATTTTTCATTCCTGATATCCGATAACTTGACTTTTTCCAGATTTTTCAGCCACGAATCTTTATGAAATGCAAGACACAATGGCTCTTCCATCAACTTTACCGCATTACTGAACACATACTGCGGCAGTGTACTTCGAATACAGACATCCCATTGGGTTGCCTCTCTGCGATCTAATACTCGAAAAAATACATCCGGATTTTCCTCCCGAAATTCGCGAATTAATTCCGGCACAAGCTGTCCTGCGGTCAGAACATTCAAACGGATCATTTTCTTCTTCTGTCTATTACGGAATTCTAACGGAAGCCGTTCTATTTCCTCAAGCAAAGGAACCACCCTTTCCTGCAATAAATACCCATCATGGGTAAGCACACAGGATCTTCCGTTTTTCCGAAGCAGTTCTGTTTTTAATTCACGCTCCAGTGATTGGATCGCCTTACTGATGGAAGGCTGGGATACATTCAATTCCTGCGCCGCCATCGTGATATTTTCATATTTCGCCGCATATGCAAAATATCGAAGCTGATATATTTCCATCTTTGCCGCTCCCCCGTTTGTAATGCATAATGTAACTGTTCAGTGCCTCACAGTTACGGGCAAAAATCCCATACCTTACTAAAACAAGCGCAGCAGGTGCAAAAGCCTGCTGCTCACAATACAGAATCCAGATCCTACCCCACCATCTGCACTAATATTCCTCCAATCGTCAGCATCAGCGCTCCGCAGGATCTTGTAACGATCTGCGCAAATGGCAGAAGCTCCATTCTATGCGCACTGCTCAAAACAGCCACATTGCCGGAACCGCCCATATTTGTTGTACACATCCCCGCTGCGATGGCAGATTCCAGTGGGAAAAAGCCAACCAGCTTTCCAAGAACTGACGCCGTGAACGTAATGATCCCCACGATGAGTACCACCGTGATCAGATATAACGGTGTCAGAGTTTTTAAAATTGTATTCAGATCGATCAGCGTAAAACCGATCCCCGCAAGTGCCGCTGCCGTCCAGCTCTTAATGGCAAACTGCCCCCATTCTCTTGCCGCATCCTCCAGCTCTTCGGACATGATGCCGGTTCCCTTCACGAGCACGACCGCAATGATCATCCACGCATACGTCGGAATCACAGGAACAAATCTGTGGAAGATCGCGCCAAGCTGATAAAAGGCGACCGCAATGATCATCCCGGTGCATAAAGACGCAAATGTCGGCTTCAATGGCGGTGTTTTTTTCACCGTTTTTCCATCATTCACCAATACACCGTTTCCGGTGGTCTCCGGGTGTTTTTTCCCGAAGTTGTTCAAAAGACCGCCAAAAATGATCGCCACACAGTTTCCAAGTACCGTGGCCGGTGCCATCTTTGTCAGCACATCCGCTGCTTCCACGCCGAGCGCCTGGGAATACATGGCAGAAAGAGGAACTGTACCCGCTGTCATTCCGCCGCTGGTCATAGGCACTCCGATATAGAGGATCCCGCCCCAGAAACCTTCCCCAAGAATGATCCCCATAATTCCTGAAAGCAGAATTCCCATAGAAAGAGAGATCACCGCCACCGGTAGAAGCTTCACGGTAGCCCTGAGCAGAAGATTCCGGTCAATATTAAAGAGACTGCCGCAGATCAGCGCCGCAATATAAAAGATCAGGAAGCCACTGTCATTGACAAAATAATCGAGCGTCTCGATCGTCTGCTCCGGGATCAGCCCGCCTGCCGTGAGGACCGCAGAACCGAGAATACAGATCACAGATCCTCCGAGATACGTCTTCACCACCGGTACGTTATTTCCAATCGCATTTAAGCCCTCACCAAATACCATCAACACTAAAAACGCCGGGACCAGACTCTTCGGGACACAGCCCGTAAACATACATGCCGCCGTCAGTGCCAGAATGAGGACATACAATGGCAGCGGAAACCCCGCCACTTTAAAATCCTTCATGCTCAACCTCTCTCTGTCTTCTTTAAAAACTCCGGATCGCATCACTTCCATCATCTACCGTCTTTTCCAGCCGTTTGATGATCACATCATATCCGGCCTTATCATTCACCTGCACATGCACCCGATCGCCGACTTTATGGCCTAAGAGTGCTCTGCCAAGCGGTGATTCGGAGCTGATCAGCCCTTTTAAAGAATTTCCGCGGATCGTCGTCACGATCTTGTAAGTCTCCGTCTCATCGTCATCCTCAAAATATACATCCACCGTATTGTAAAGGCCTACTTCGTCATCCTTCGACTCATCCGATACCACCTTCGCCGTCCGGATCATTCTCTCCAGATATCGGATCCGGCTCTCATTCTTGTTTTTATCTTTCTTCGCTGCATAATATTCAAAATTTTCACTTAAGTCGCCCTGGGCTCTCGCCTCTTTTACCGCCTCGATCGCCTCTTTCCGGACCACAAGTTTCCGGTATTCGATCTCCTCTTCCATCTTCTTTATATCATTTTTTGTTAACTCATCATACATAGTTCTTCCACTTCTTTCCTGAATTCTTTTAACACTATCTTATCTCATTCCTGCCTTAAAAACAACCCCTGAGGAACCCGGCCCCTGCAAATATACCGTCAGCTGTTACTGCTCACGCCTTACGCAAACAGTAACCGGCAGTCTTCCCCGGTACGACGGAATATAAAAAGAGCCGGTCCGCACTATGACCAGCCCTTTTATATGGGTAAACAAAAACAGGTAAACCTTATTGAATTTTATGCATTTAACCCCACAGATGATTCTGCCAGGCAAATTTGATCACAGTGAGGATCACTACGACTAGCATCACCGGTTTGATGATCTTCTCACCCTTCCTGATCGCCAGATTAACGCCGACGAGGTTTCCTGCAATGGCACAGATTGCTGCCGGACAAGCGATCTCGTAAGCGACATTTCCCGTTTTCACATAGCTTACAAGGGCAATGGCATTCGTAAGTACAATGAGGACCTTACCGTTACCGGATGCACATCTCGCATCATAGTGCATGATCATCGTAAATGCGATGATCGCTACGGTACCGATCCCCGGTCCGAAAAGACTGTTGTAAAATCCCATGATCACGCCGACGATCAGGGCCTGAACAACTGTTTTTTTCGAGATCTCGCTTCTCATGATCACGTTTCTCGCATCAGTCTTTCTGAGAACCATGATGAGGGCGATCACCGGAAGCGCCACCGTGATGGCCTTCTGGATGCTCTCCTCCGGAAGGAGAAAGATGATCTTTGTTCCGATCCATGCCCCCGTCATCGCTGTGATAGCTGAGACCAGTGCGATCCTCAGATCGACCATGTTGTTTTTAAAATACTTGATCGCCGAGACCAGGTTTCCGAGACCTGCCTGCAGCTTGTTGCAGCCGTAAGCCGAACGGACCGGCAATCCGATCATTAAGTATGTCGGCAGCGCGATCAATCCTCCGCCTCCGCCTATGGAATCAATGATACCCGAAATAAAGAAGATCGGGCAGATGATAAACAATGTTTTTAAGTAACTCATTTCCTTCTCCCTTTTTGCACAGCCCACGTTCTTTCATCATCTCCGGGAAACTGTCTCCACTGTGCTGCTATTCGTATTTGCTGTTATTTTGATCCGTCAAAAGCTCTCTTCCTTCGCAAAGGCCCCTTTCCTGCTGCTTCGCCCGGAGACCATTGCCTACGAGCGCGCCGTGAAGCTCTGTTCCCAAAATGGCTTTGCCCCAAATATCCGCCTGCAGTTGGATCAGCTCGCCACCGCCTACCGCTCCTGCGGTGCCGGTCTCGGCGTCACACTCCTGTCTGACACCGTTGTCCGCATGTCCGACCACGATGAACCCGTCGTCTTTTACAAACTGGACTCCGATGATGTGAGCCGCGACATCGCTGTTATGTGGAAGAAAAAGAGATATGTATCAAAGGCTATGGAGGAATTTACGAAGCTGGCGGTGGAGATGTTTTCCGGCTAAATACTGATAACATCCTCAACCGTCCGTATATATTCTTTAAATTCCTTTTCAAACTCCTCGATCAGTTCCTTTTTCTGTGAGTGCAGTTCCCTAAGCTTTAAGAGATAGCAGATTCTTGGAGGTGGTTCCGGAACAATTCTGGAAAGTCTCAGCTCTGTATCATGATAGTTTTTAAAAATGCATGCAGGAATAATACTGAAAGAATTAGGAATCCGTAAAAGTTCCGGTATCAGCTCCGTTGTATCTGTCACCATAAGCGGCAGATCTAACGGGTTCATCTGTTTTTCATGCCACTCCACAAACCCCGTTCCCCAATCAAAATAGATTTCATTGGAACGCTTTAACTGCTGTGCCTGCACAACCTCAGGGTAATCAGAAACACTTTTTGAGCTAAGCAGAAATAACGGTTCCCTAAAGATCGGTACAGCCTCCACCGCCTTCGAATAAAAGACACGCGGGGTAATTCCGATGTCTGTCTCCCTGTTCTCCAACATCGAAATAATGCGGTCTGTCCAGTGTGTCGCTAATGTGATTGAAAGTTTTCCTTTCCCAAGAAGTTCTCTGTAAAACCCTTTCACATAGTCCGTGAGGCTGATAACAGACGCTACCCGTAACACCTCCGTCACATCTCCCCGGCTCCAATCCTGAATCTGACGGTTCAGTTCCTGATGCCTTTTCGCAAATTCAACAAATTCTTCACCTTTCTGCGTCAGCACAACCCCTTTCTGCCCCGGACTCCGATCAATAAGTTTCACGTTCAATTCCTTTTCCAGACTGATCAGCCGGTTGCTCACTGCTGACTGTGAGATAAACATGTTCTCCGCTGTCTTTGTCAGGCTATGTGTCTTTATAATATTTAAATACGTTTCGAGTGCCTCATCATTCATAAATTTCGCCTCCCAAAACATCTGTTTTGCATATATTATATATCTGATTTATCCGTTTTACAACATGATCTTTTCATGTTATTGTATAGATACAAAGAGAAAAGCATTTCACACAGTCAATGCAGTCATTCCAATTTTCACACACCAGACTGATTGATAAAAAGGAGAGGTAAACTTATGGATTATTTAGCAGAAAAATTTGCAAGACTTGGTACAGACAACGCCCCCGGACAGGAAGGGCTTCAGAAAGCAGAAGATCTTCCGATGATCGGTGACAAACTTGAAGGACCGGCTGTTGATTTCTCTCACGGTGATGTAAACGCACACCAGCCGATCCCGGGCAGCCTTGAGACATTCGTGAAACATTATTGTGTAGATGGTACCTATCAGGCATACACAGAATACCGCGGCAAAGGCGCGATCCGTGAATATCTTGCTGAAAAACTCGCAGAGTACAGCGGCGCTCCGGTAGACCCGAAGACAGAAATCATCCTTACACCTGGTACACAGGGAGCACTTTTCTTAGCGATGGGTTCCTTAGTCGGCAGAGGTGACAAGGTCGCTATCGTTGAACCGGATTACTTCGACAACCGTAAACTTGTTGAATTCTTCGAGGGCGAGATGGTTCCGATCCACATGAACTGGAAAGACGCTGCTCCCCACACATCCGGTATCGATTTAAAAGAGCTGGAAGAAGCTTTCAAAAACGGTGTAAAGCTGTTCCTCTACTCAAACCCGAACAACCCGACTGGTGCAGTCTTCTCCAAAGAAGAAGTTTCTGAGATTGCACGCCTCGCAAAGAAATACGACGTTGCAATCCTTGCAGATGAGCTTTACAGCCGCCAGATCCTTGAAAAAGATTTCACTTACACACATATGCGTGCACTCCCGGAGAAACCGGACAAACTGATCACAATTATGGGTCCGTCCAAAACAGAGTCCTTAAGTGGTTTCCGTCTCGGTGTCGGCTATGGTACACCTGAAATCATCACCCGCATGGAAAAACTTCAGGCCGTCGTTTCCTTACGCTGTGCAGGTTACAATCAGGCAGCTTTCTACAGATGGTTCTCTGAGCCGGATGGATGGATGGAGAAACGTATTGCTGATCACAGACAGATCCGCGATGATATTCTTGCCGTTATCAACAGCTGCCCTGGATGCTGGGCTCGTCCAACAGAAGGCGGAAGCTATATCTTCATGCAGCTTCCAAAATTGAAAGTTGATATCTTCCAGTTTACAAAGCTCTGCCGCGCACAGGCAAGTGTTACTGTAACACCGGGTACAGAGTTCGGCAAACAGTACGGTGATTTTATCCGTATGAATTTCTCTCAGGATCACGACAAGGCCGTTGATGCTGTAAAGAGAATCTGCAAGATGGTCGATATCTACCGCGCATAATCTAATCCAAATGCACCCAAATTGGATTATTCCCTCTTACATGCCCGATACGATCCACACCACTATTGATTACCTCCTTATTTACTGATAATAGAAAAAACACTGTTTCGCATTTTTGATTACCCCCTTCATGCAAAACAGTGTTTTTCTATATTTGTTGTGGGATAAATTTTCTGTAAAAAGCTGCTACCCTTTCATATAATGCTGTTCTCTTCCAAGACTCCGTGCAACTCTCACAAGCTCCTGCCGGATCACATCCAGCCCCTTCTGCCGCATTCGATTTTCCTCTCCGACCACAGCCAGTGAGTATACTGCATATCCTTTATCATTTAAGATTGGAACCGCAACAGATGCAACGCCCTTATCCTGCTCTGAAATACTGATACAATATCCCTGCTCCCGGATTTTTTTTAGCTGTTCCTCAACCTGCTCTTTCTCCCGCAATCCCGCTTCCGTCTCCGGATATATCTTTCTCAGTATCTCCTGAATAAAATTCTCCGGCTGCCATGCAAACACGGTCTTTCCAGTGGAACCCTTTACATAGCTTCCGACACGTCCTACTTTTGACTGGATCTGGAGATAATTTGCAGATTTTACTTTCTCTACACAGATTGGAACCCCGTCAACCATAGCAGTCAGTACAACATCCTCATTGTACTCATCTCTCAGGCGCCTCATTTCCTTTTCTATGAGTTCTTCCGTCGTGATACTCCGCGTGATCATCGTGGATACCCTGAGAATTCTGGTCCCAAGCCGGTATTTTCCGTTCGGATTGTCCTGAATCAGCCATCCCTGATGCACCAGTGTTTTTACAATATTAAATACCGTTGTTTTCTGAATTCCCAATTCTTTGCTGATCTCGGCGATTCCAAGATACTGTACATTCAGCTTTTCATATAACTCTAATATCGCAGTTGCCCTTATAATTGAATTTATATATTGAGGTTCCTTTTCCTGCATTCATTTTACCCCCCAAAAAGGATTATTTCCATTTATTTCTTTTTCACCTCCTTTTAGTATAATGCATTCTGCATGGAAAAACAAACAAATTTTGCAATAACAGGAGACTTATCATTTTTCTCCTCTTTTATGACATTTGTAACTTCTCGATCGACTGCTCTTCATCACATAATATCAGCTGAGGATTTCTTCTCACTTCCTCGATAAGTGCATCTGAGACCCATATCTCCCCTAATTGGAGTGTATTTTTTATATACACAATCTTCGGAGCATTCAGATCTACACCCACACCACTCCGCAGACAGGCTAAAACTCCCTCTTTTACATCTGTCACCTGAATTGGAATCCGGCCACCTTCCGGATTACCACAGCTCACCGAGTTGGTGTATGTTGCCCCTAAATCGATTGTTTCCGCACACGGCTTTAAAACATAGTCCGCTAATCCAATGCCGCTTGCATTTCCATGTGTATCTTTTGTAAGACTCTTCACTAAAATTCTCTGTATTTCCGGACCATCAAAGTCTTTCAATCTTCCTCTGGCCGCACGTCCTATAATATTCGGATCCATACCGGCTCCGGAAATATCTTTTCCCATTTCCTGCACAATTAATGCATCAATTTCCTTCACCAGGATCTTTGGCATCTTTGAACGCGCGATTTTTAACAATTCCGGCTCTCTGTCGTGGATCTTGTCTGCAGGAACCATCTCAATATGGTACGTCTGATCATAGCTGTTTTCAATAATTGCAACTCCAAAACCTACCGGAGTTTTGTCAATTACAAGTTTTGCGGCAACTGGAAGAAGCGTAGGAAAATGTATTGCTCCCATATGGTGCAGTCTCGTGCAGCCCTCAAATTTTCCCAGCCCGATCGTAAGCATTTTACATAATCCGCTTTCAATAGGACCTCTGAAATCTGTATGCGGTTTTACTCTTCCAATAGGAATGATCAGATCAGCATGAGCTGCATAATGATCAACTACAACCTGAACCGTTCCACTCTCACATTCTACGGTTCCAATTTCAACAACCTCGAGACTGGATTTAACCGGGATTCCTATTGCCTCTTCCGTAATTCCATAGCCTTCCAAAACCGCTGTCTGTCCCTTAGCGGTTCCTCCTCCATGCGATCCCATAGCCGGAACGATAAACGGTATTGCTCCCATGTTCTGCAATTCGTCCGCAATAGTTTTGACGATCAACGCCAAATTCTGAATTCCGCGGCTTCCCACGGCCATAGCAATCCTCATTCCCGGTTTTACAAGACTGCTGATTTCCTTCTTATGCATTTCGGCACGCAAAGTCTCCTCTACATTTTCTAACTGTGTTGTATCAAATTTTTGCAGGACTCTATGCATTTTGGGTAATTCTAACTGATAAGCGCTTTCTGGAAATAATGACATATATACTCCCCCTACATATATACTCGCATGTATTTTCTGATTTTCCATTCACTACATATGTAAATAGGAAGTGACTGCTGCACAAATTTTCTATTTGGCAGCAGTCACTTTCTATTACACCCTGTTAATTTTTACTTTTCAACTCCAGCAATAATAGATATTTCAACCGGTGCGTCCCCCGGAAGAACTGCAACTCCAACCGCGGCCCGGCTTCCGACTCCAGATTCTCCGAGTTCTTCACAGAAATACTCCGATGCAAAATCTGCAATCTTCGGCTGTTTTGTGAAATCTGTCTCGCTGTTTACATAAACGATGATCTGCATGATCTGTGCAATTTTTTCACCGTTCTCCAGCTTATTTTTCGCCGCTGTCAGTGCATTCTTTGCTGCCTGGACAACAGCCTCTTTGTAATCTGCAATTTCGTCTGTTGTTTTAATTTTTCCTGTTTTCAGCAGTACTCCGTTATTGCGTGGTGTCATTCCTGCTGTAAAGATCATATTGCCGAATCTTGTTGCCGGAACATATTTTCCCTGCGGAATTGGATTTGCTTCTCTTGTCATCATAATTTCTCCTTTGACATTATACACTTTGCAGATCAGACCAGCTGTATCCCCAGGCTGTTCTGATCATTTTTACCCTGAATGAAATAAACACAATAGTTGGAAAATTCCCTGTTGAACAGCTGAAACTTTTATTCACAGGGAATTTTCTCATTAAATCATGCTTTAATTATTTTTTTAATACCGGTTTTACAAATTCTCCCCATCCGGATGCACTCTCGTCAACTTTACCATTCTCATATACAACACGTCCACGAACGATCGTACTGTCGACTGCACAGTCAAGCTGCCAGCCTTCGTATACCTTCATGATACCTTTTGCCTGAGAATAGCTGTCCTCAGCATGGCAGGTAACCTTCTTATTCATATCAACGATAACAAGATCGCCGTCTGCTCCTGCTGAGATTGTTCCTTTCTGTGGGAAGATATGGAATAACTTAGCCGGATTTACGCTTAAGAGTTCTACAATCTTCTCCAGGCTGACGCCACGCTTTAATCCCTCTGTAATCATTAACGGGAGACGAAGATCGATTCCCGGGAATCCAGATGGAGAAAGGAAAATATCCTTATTTCCATCTTTATCTTTCTTTTCTTTCTCGGAAACTAAGAACGGGCTGTGATCACTGCCGATGAAATCAACGGTACCGTCTTTTACATAATCCCAGAGACGCTCTACATCCTCTTTTTTTCTAAGCGCCGGGTTGCACTTTGCGTATGCACCGTATTTTTCTACATAGCTCTCATCGAGAAGCAGATAGTGCGGACAGGTCTCGACCATAACCGGCTGTCCCTCTGCTTTTGCTTTCTTTGCAAGTTCCATTGCCTGCCAGGTGGAAACATGTACTAATTCGATCGGGCATCCAACGTCCTTACCAAATTTCAGCATCTTGGAGATTGCTTCGATCTCTACGATCGGTGGACGTGACTCACAGTGAGCAATATTTTCTGTCTGACGTCCCTGTTCTCTAAGGCGTTTAATGAAACCTGTTACAAGCTCATTATCCTCTGCATGTGCCGCAACTGCCAGACCTGTCTTCTTAACTTCTTCAAGGACACGGTATAACTGATCGTTGTTTGCACTTGTCAGACCTTCAAACTCTGCATCTCTTCCTTCCGGAGCTTCATGTAAGAATGTCTTATATGCGATAATTCCTTCATGGGAAAGCGGCTCGATTGCTTCCGGATGCTCACCGCCTGCTGCTCCGAAGAAGCAGAAGTCTACACAGCTTCCTTTCTCATGACGATCATTCGCTGCGCTTTCTTCACCTTTACAGATGCTGATACGGTTCTTTAAAATCTCTCCATTCCACTGCGGCGGCATGGAGATCGGGTGCTCAAAGAATGTTGTACATCCACCGGCTGCTGCTGCACGTGTACCAACCTCAAATGTCTCACGCTCCCAGTGGCCAGGATCACGATAATGTACATGAGTGTCAATTCCGCCAGGAAGAACATATTTTCCGCCTGCATCAATTGTGCGCTCAGCTTCCGGCAGGCAGCCCGGCTCTGCGATCAAAGCAAATTTCCCATCTTTAATTCCGACATCCGCTTTGCGGAAGCCGCCTTCAATAAATACAAGTCCATTGATTACAGCAAGATCCATCATAGTCTCATTCTCCTTTTCCATTTTATCTGTCAGGCTTTAAAGTCCGTTTTCATCAAGTTTCAGTACCGTCTGGTACAGAACATCAGCACCAATATCCACATGTTCCGGTTTTGTGTATTCATCACCCTGATGGCTGACGCCCTTGACACTCGGAACAAAAATCATACCAATCGGGACTCCTTCGTGTGCCATCGGGTTTGCGTCGTGGCCAGCACCGCTCGGCATGATGACATGACCGATTCCTTTCTCTGTGCAGACACCATCAATCAGTTTGATCAGCCTCGGATCACACGGTGTAGAGTATTTTGCGATGGTATTTACAAATTCAAATTCACAGTTCGGAATTTCTTTTGCGAGTGCCTGGATATCTGTATAGAACTGATCTGTAACAGCTCTGTCCATGTGACGCATCTCAAAGGTTGCCACTGCCTGTCCCGGAATTACATTTTCCTGTCCCGGAGATACGGCGATCTTTCCGACAGTAAATACCAGCGTATCGCTCAGTTCTCTTGCACGCTGTTCTGCTGCAACGATCAGCTTTGCCATTCCGACAAGTGCATCTTTTCTGTTTACCATCATCGTCGTTCCTGCATGATTGCTCATGCCTTTAGCTGTCACTTCATAGCGGATCACACTGACGATTCCGCTGACAACACCGACATCAAGATCCGCATTATCGAGTTTATCGCCCTGTTCGATATGATATTCCAGATAACATTCATACTTGCTGATATCTCTCTTTGCAGCTTTAACTTTCTCCGGACTACAGTCAAACTTTGCTAATTTTTCCGGATATCCCGGAAGATCCGGATCGATCATTCCTGTCACACAGCGACTTCCGAAGGTTCCACCGAGGATACTGGACTCTTCCATATTAAATCCCCAAATTTCCAATGGATGACGCAGTGTGCGTCCTTCATCTTTTAAGCGGGCTGCAACTTCCATTGCACCGGTGACACCGAGCATTCCGTCGTAAACACCGCCCTTGATAACTGTATCCAGATGAGAACCGATCACGATGGATTTTGCTTCTGGATCACTACCCGGCAAAATGCCATGAAGGTTTCCAACCGGGTCAGTTTCCACCTGCATTCCTATTTCTTTCATGCGTGCTTTTAAAAGCTCAAGTGCCTGAAAGTATCCTTCTGAGAATCCAAGCCGGGTAATCGAACCATCTTCATTCCGTCCAATGTTTCCAGCCTGCTGCAGCAATTCATTTAATCTGCTCATATCGATGATCCACCTCTTTCACTGAGATCTCCTTGCGCCGTCAGAATGATCATTATGACGGCACAGGCAAATCTCTTAATTCTATTTTTTATTTTGTCTCTCCAAATAAGTGATCCATTGTCTCCTTATCAGCAGATTCATTTGCACTTTCCGGAGTCAGAACGGAACCAACCATTTATTGTCGCCTAAAAAAGACCTTTACGCTTTTCAGCGGTCAAATGCCTTTTTGCAGCGATTATAACTGACCATACCGGATGCGATTACCAGTGCGCACGCTACGCCATCCAAGACGGGCATATTCAGTTTGCTCTCGATGTATCCATCCGCACCGGCATAGTTCGCACAGCCGAGGACAATCACATCCACGCCGAACTCTTTCTTGGCTTCTGTAGCCGCTTCGAGCAGGCTGTCATTGCTGTCGTTTTTTGAAACCTTAATCGTTTTCAGCCGATCGTCCACATGATATTTGTGTGCCAAAGCAATCTTCTTGGAAATAGAATTTGGAGAGGGGGAGATCACAGCGTAGCCGTTGCCCATGGCCGCCCCCATAATCATGGATGCCTCTGCAATGCCGACTACCGGCTTGCCTGCGATTTCACGCACAAGGTCAATATTAGGATCAGAATGGCAGGCCACAATATAAGCATCGTACTCCTCACCGGAGGCACGGATCATATCGACCATATTCGGAATCGAACTTGCCTGCCCCGCCCAGTTGCCCACTAACTTCGGTGCGTTCTCACAGTGCTTGACAACGACCTCGACCTCGGGCAGAGCGAGCTTCTTCGCTTTTTCAGCCATAATCCTGTCCGTATTGCTATCGCTGTTGGGGTTAATAATAAGGATCTTCATAGAACGTGATCATCTCCTTGAAAGTAGAGGTTGCGGAGGCCGTTATGACCGCCGCAGCCAAAATGTTATGTGGATAAAATCAACTTATTGCCTAATCGACGTAGGCATCCCAAACGTCAGTGGAAACGCGTTTCTGTACGGCATCCCACTCAGGAGCCACTGCTTCACGGAAGACCTCGCGCTGAGCATCCGTAAGGTCAACGACAGTGCAACCGTAATCTTCGATCTCTTTCGTCCAGGAAGCTTCGTTTTCAAGCGCGTAATTGGTAGCAGCTTCGGTCGCAGCAGCAATACCAGCATCCAGGATCGCTTTATTTTCGTCAGAAAGGCTGTTGTAGAAGTCGAGGTTGACGAGCCACTGCTGGGTTTGCTGCAGGTGGTTGGTGAGCGTGATATACTTCTGCTGCTCATAGAACTTCTGAGAATAAATCAGCTCGATAGGATTCTCCTGCGCGTCGACAGTACCCTGCTGAAGCGCGGTGTAAAGCTCATTGAATGCAAATGGGGTAGGCGTTGCGCCCATGCACTGCCACCCCTGAATATGCAGGTCATTCTGCATAACGCGGAAAGTCAGGCCTTTGAGATCCTCGGGGCTATAAATGGGCTTATTGGCCGTGGTCTGACGGAAACCGTGGACACTAAAGCCGCCCAGATAGAAGTTAGCTTTGGCATACTTCTCACGCATAACAGCCAGGAAGTTCTCATCTTCGGTGTACTTCGCCTTGACATCGTCAATGTTGTTGAATCTCATGAACAAATCATAGATCGCGGCATCGGGAACATAATTCAGAATGACGGAGTTCGCAAGGCACATAGCGATGTTGCCGTTCTGCACCATCTGACAGAGCTCATCGTCGCTGCCGACCGAGTTGCTCGGATATACATTGACGGTAAATACACCGTTTGAATTGTTTTCAAGATAGTCTTTCAGAGCAAGGCAACCGACCTGCTGCGCAGTGCTTTCAGCGCCGCCGTGGCCAATGTCAATGCTATAAGTCTTTCCAGTGTTGTCGCTATTGTTGCTAGCATTGTTGCTAGGGATCTGTTCTTTCTTACCGCAAGCGGAAAGGCTGAGAATCATGGTAACAGAAAGTGTGAGAGCAATTAGCTTTTTCATGATATTTCCTCCGTATTTTTATCGCTTATTTATGTATGCTTTCCCGTATATTACGGGTGAAAGCCTGCTATTGGGACAGGACGCTCGGCAACCAGAGGGAGACGCTCGGCACGAACGTGATCACCAAAAGTGCAACGAGGAACATGGCCAAGAACGGCACTGCGTGCTTTGCAATGCGCGTAATGGGGATCTTGGTAAGAGACTGCGCCACAAAAAGGTTGGTGCCAATCGGCGGAGTCACAAATCCGATTGCAAGGTTGCAGGTCATAAGGATACCGAAGTGGACGATATCTACATTGTAAGCCTGAACGATTGGCAGGAAGATCGGCGCAAGGATCAGAATGCAAGGAATCGTATCCATCAGCATACCGGCAACCAGCAGGAACAGGTTGATGGCAAGGAGAACCGCAATCTTGCTTTCGATGTTGCTAGTAACGAACGTTGCAAGTGTCTGCGGGATGCGAAGCATGGACAGAACACGACCAAACACAATGCAGATGCCGAGGATCAGCATGACCGGGGTAGCGGTATGGCCTGTGTCGACCAGACACTTGATAAACTTTTTGAAGTTAATCTCACGGTAAGCGACTACGCCGATGAGCAGAGCATAGACAACTGAAACACCCGCAGCCTCTGTAGGACTGACAATGCCGCCGTAAATGCCGCCGAGGATGATAACGGGAGCAAGTAAGGCCCAGAATCCCTCCTTGAGGATTCTTAAAAAGCCCTTGCTGCGAAGCTCCTGCGTGTAAGCCTCAATGCAAAGATTGCTGTTGTCGTGACGGGCAAAGTAGTAAATGACATAAAAGACGATGAATAACCCAATCAGCAGGCCTGGCATGAAGCCAGCGATGAAGAGGTCACCGATGGAAGCACCCGTGCAGAGGCCGTACGTGATAAACGGGATGCTCGGCGGGATGATGACACCGAGTCCACCAGCCACTGCTATCATGGATGTAACAAAATCTTTATCATAACCAAGCTTTGTCAGCAACGGGATACACATGGTGCCGATCGCAGCCACAGTGGCTGGGCCGGAACCGCAGATTGCACCATAGAACAGGCACGTGATAACAACTGCGATTGGAAGACCCGCTGGGAGATTGCCGAAGAAATAGGAAAAGACATTGAACAGACGACCGGACAGTCCGCTTTCCGCCATAATGCTGGAAGAGAGCATAAACAACGGCACCGCCAGAAGCACATAGGAATCCATACCGTTTGCCATGGTCTTCACAAAGTAGATCGCATCGCAGGCAAAGGACGGATCAAGGAGGTTTACGGACAGCGTCGCCCAACCGACCGAAGCGGCGATTGGAACGCCGACACCAAGAAAAATAAGGAAAATGCCAAACATGATAGCAGTGATCATTTGAGTACTCCTCCTTCCACGGTTTCAGTCGCCGGACGCTTTAAAATATAGGTACGTATCCAGTCGATCAGAACCTGAATGCCTCGGATCACACCCAGAATAAGGCCAAGCGTAACTGAGATGTAAACACAGCCCATAGGGAGATGCATACCTGGAGAAAACTGATTACGCTGCACCGTCTGCACAACAACTTCGATCGACGGAACAATGAGATAAGCGAAGAAAGCAGTTGTGATGACTGTCTGGATTAGGCTGAAAGCCGGAACGATCTTAGGGAAGAAAATCTCCAGAATATTGATACGGATATGCGTAGCATTGCGAACGCCATAGCCGATACCGGAGTATACGAACCAAATGAAGCAGTATCTGGTACATTCCTCCGTCCAAGTCAGAGGCGACTTCAACACATAGCGGAAGAATACATGGACGCTCATCATCGTGATGACGCCAGTCAGGAACAGGGCCATCAGGACCTCGTCCACGTGTTTGTCAATCGAATGGATAACGTTCGTTTTCATTGATAATTTTCACGCTCCTTTTTAATGTACTTTGTTCATAATATAGGAATGCATTCATATTTTATAAATATATTGTACAGTGTCACCAGCCTTTTGTCAACCTATAAAAAGCGACAAAAAACAGTCGTTACTATACACGGGTAGTTCATTTTCATTGTGAAAAGTGACGAAAATTATTTTTCTTTTTCATCAAAGTTCAACTTTCCTAGCAGATATTTCTGTTGCTGATCTCATGAGCTGTCGCTGACTTGATTTTTCAGCACGTCTTTGACCTGCTCCTAATCCCGTTTTTGAAAGACATGGAGAATTACCTGGGATTTAAGTATTCAGAAGTCGTTGCAGATGCCGGGTACGAAAGTGAAGAAAATTATCTTTTCATTGAGAAAAACGGACAGACCGCCTATATAAAGCCGCAGAACTATGAGATTTCGAAGACCCGAAAATACAAAAAAGACGTCAGTAGACGGGAAAACATGGAGTACCATGCAGACAGGGACAGCTACATCTGCCGTAACGGGAAGGAACTGACTGTCACAAATGAACGCAGAATCAAAACAACTATCGGATATGTCAGTGGAAAAATGCAATAAAGTGCTGATGGTTTCAAAAACGATGAGCCAAAAGCACGCAGAAAATCTGGAACGGATCACAAGTGAGTATGGAACGAAGCTCCGTAAGAATCGCAGTATTCAGGCAGAAGGTTCTTTTGCTGACGTAAAAGAGGACATGAATTTTCGAAGATATCTGTATCGTGGAAAGGCAAATGCACTGGCAGAGAGCATCCTTCTGGCGATGGGACGAAATATCAATAGGCTCCATTGCAAGATTCAGACCGGAAGAACGGGGAGTCATCTTTTTTCATTAAAGACAGCATAGATTTTAATGGTTGAAAACAAAACAGCCTGAAATAAGGCATGCCGAAAGGGATGCCTGGGAATGAACTGCGTTTATAAAGAATGGCATCGAAAACGTGACCGATTTCGATACCATTTGGGCATAAAGCAGGGCTGCCGCCCAGCAAAAAATATTTGCTAATGCGACAGCCCCTTCTTTTCGATGCCTTTCATTCAGCAGGCAATGAAATAGAACAGTGCCATAACGTAAGCATATGACTTAATAATTTTCTTCGCGAACTTCAAAGTAGCTCTGCGGATGGCTGCAGACCGGACATACCTGCGGTGCCTTTGTTCCGATCACGATATGCCCACAGTTGCGGCACTCCCATACCTTTACTTCACTCTTTTCGAATACAGAAGCTGTCTCCACATTTTTAAGAAGGGCACGGTAGCGCTCCTCATGGTGCTTCTCGATCTCGCCTACCATACGGAATTTTGCTGCGAGAGCATGGAAACCTTCCTCATCGGCGGTCTTCGCAAAATCCTCGTACATATCGGTCCACTCGTAGTTTTCACCGGCTGCAGCGGCTGCAAGATTCGCAGCGGTATCGCTAATTCCATCTAACTCCTTGAACCACATCTTCGCGTGCTCTTTCTCGTTGTCAGCTGTCTTTAAGAATAAAGCCGCGATCTGCTCGTATCCCTCCTTCTTTGCTACGGATGCAAAGTAGGTATATTTGTTTCTCGCCTGGGATTCACCGGAGAATGCTGCCTCGAGGTTCTTTTCTGTTTTTGTTCCTGCGTATCTGCTCATAGTGTTGAACTCCTTTCTGATTCTTGTTTTCTTATTGTTTTCCCTTCTTTTTGCAAAATGATTCTTTCTGTTCCTGTAATTTACCGTTTCTGTCTGACGGTCGTCTTTTTTGTTGTATATCGTCTTGTCTGTTGCGTATCGTCTTGTTTATGGTTGTATTCTAACATACTTTGTTTTAAATGTCAATAATAGTAATTATTATTGTTTTGCAGGATTTATTTACTTTTGCTCCAAACAGTTTTTCACGACCTTCTGTCAAAAACGCAAAAAATACGCCCGGCACATTTGGAGCTTCCATTGTAGAAAAAGAATGTGCCTGGCACATTCTCGCGCCTCGCGCGGTCGCGTGCGGCAATCTACATCTTTGCGCGAGTGCGCATCTTTAGCACGTTAATGCCTTTTATGCAACAGGGAATTCCCCGACATTTCCTGCTGCATAAAAAGACTGCTGATCCACATATCAACCGATATGGACCCGCAGTCTTTCTCATATATTTTTATCTGTTTTTTCTTTCCTTAGTCCGCAAATAACGGTGTGGAAAGGTATCTGTCGCCGGTATCCGGAAGCAGTGCCACGATCGTCTTTCCTGCGTTTTCCGGTCTCTTCGCAAGTTCGATCGCTGCCCAGATCGCCGCACCGGAGGAAATTCCCACGAGGACTCCTTCCTTCTTTCCAACTAACTTTCCTGCCGCGAACGCGTCATCATTCTCCACAGCGATGATCTCATCATAAACCTTTGTGTCGAGAACATCCGGAACAAATCCGGCTCCGATTCCCTGGATCTTGTGGGAGCCTGCCTTGCCCTGGCTCAGTACCGGGGAGCTTGCCGGTTCCACCGCAACGACCTTCACGTCCGGATTCTGCTTCTTTAAATATCTTCCGGTTCCGGTGATGGTTCCGCCGGTGCCGACACCAGCGACAAAAATATCAACCTTGCCGTCCGTATCTTCCCAGATCTCCGGCCCGGTTGTTCTCTCATGAACTTCCGGATTCGCCGGGTTTACAAACTGTCCCGGAATAAAGCTTCCCGGAATCTCCTCTGCGAGCTCCTCCGCCTTTGCGATCGCGCCCTTCATTCCCTTTGCGCCCTCAGTGAGCACAAGCTCCGCGCCGTAGGCTTTCATAAGCTGGCGCCTCTCCACACTCATGGTCTCAGGCATAACGATAATGATCCGGTAACCGCGGGCAGCCGCAACCGACGCAAGACCGATTCCTGTGTTTCCGGAAGTCGGCTCGATGATCGTAGAACCAGTCTTTAAGATTCCCTTCGCCTCAGCGTCATCGATCATCGCCTTCGCGATCCTGTCCTTTACCGATCCGGCCGGATTGAAATATTCCAGCTTCGCAAGGATCTTCGCGTTAAGTCCCTCGGATTTTTCAATCTGTGTAAGCTCTAAGAGCGGAGTCTTTCCGATCAGCTGGTCTGCGGATGTATATATGTTTGCCATAAGTTATTACCCACCTTTAATATATGTTAATAGGATTATATGGCGATATCATCTGTTTGTCAAGTCTCATTCCGGATATCATGTTAGAAAATTTCTATCATATATCACAACACCTTTATCCTTTTCACTGTCTTTATTTCCCTTAAACCTTGTATTATAATAGGAATAATGTTAAACTTACATTACGATCAAAAATATTCAGCAACACGCAGCAGCATGGGAGGATACAGATTATGATGGTTTCAACAAAAGGCCGCTACGCTCTCCGCGTCCTGATCGATCTTGCGGAGCACCAGACAGACGGCTATATTCCATTAAAAGATACAGCAGCGAGACAGGAAATCTCTGAAAAATACCTCGAGGGCATCATCAAAATCCTCGTAAAGGCAAAACTCTTAGAGGGGGTCCGCGGTAAAGGCGGCGGATATCGCCTCACAAAAGCACCGGAACAGTACACAGTCGGCAGCATTCTTCGCCTCACTGAAAACTCCATGGCTCCGGTAGCCTGCTTAGAGCCTGGCAGCACCGACTGTCCCAGAATGGGAAGCTGTAAAACTCTCCCTCTCTGGCAGGGTCTCGACAAAGTCGTCAACGAATACTTGGACGGCGTCACCATCGCCGACCTCGTGCAGAATGGTCAGCCCGGAGATGACTATGTAATATAAGAACTTTTCCTTCGCACAGCCACAACCAGCTGCCGGTCTGCCTCCTGGAGGCAGACCGGCAGCGTACTCTCACCAAACTCGTCGCTCCCGTCCCCCCAAAAAAAGGACAGCCTTGCGGCTGCCCTTCACCTATTTCCATATCTGATTCCATTCCCGGAAATATCGTCCCTAATTCCAGAAGTCCACCTTCTCCTTCAGTCCAATATGCTCCGCCTTAAACACCGGATTCTTTCCGGCCTTTTTCTGCTCTGTATAATCCTCAAGACACCGCAGTACCGGCTTCAGGAGAATAACGATCACCGGCACATTGATCAGCGCCATGAAGCCCATCAGCACATCCGCTGTATCCCAGACAATACCAAGCTTCATCGTAGCGCCGACGCACACAACCACCGCAGCAACAATCCTCATGCACCACTTTGCCCCATTAGATGGAGTCATGCCGCAAAGATACGCAAGCCCTGTCTCCGCATAATAGAAGTTTCCAAGCAGAGTCGTAAATGCAAACAGGAACAGGGAAACTGTAATAAACACAACACCAAACTTGCCGAGTGTGTTGTTCATAGCCGCCTGCACATAGGCCATTCCGGCCATATCCGCATCCGGCTCCACACCGGAGCAGAGCAGCAGCATCGCAGTTGCTGTACAGATCATACAGGTATCAAGGAATACAGAAAGCACCTGAACAAGTCCCTGCTTTACCGGATGGGAAACACCCGCGGAACCAGCCGCACACGCAGCAGCGCCGACACCGGCTTCGTTAGAGAAAAGACCTCTCTTGATACCAAGCATGACCGCAGACCCCGTAAATCCGCCGAAAATTGCTTTCACATCAAACGCGTTGCGGAAGATCTCTGCGAACACTCCTGGAAGAAGTGTGATATGGGTCACGATCACGAACACGGCAACCGCAATGTAAAAGAATCCCATGAACGGAACGATCTTTTCCGTGATCCCTGCGATCTGTTTTCCACCGCCGCTGATGCAGACGAAGAATAACACTGCAAGCACGCCGCCGATGATCCATTTTGCAAGGTTTTCATTCTGGGAGTATGCCGGAATGACACGGAATGCATCTGCGATATTGAAGGATGCAACCAGATTGAAGCCGACCATGTAGGTCAGGATCATGAACACTGCAAACAGGATTCCGAGCCAGTGTTTTCCGGTTGCCTGATCGATATAGTAGGACGGACCGCCGTAGCAGCCGCCGTCATCGGAACGGCGCTTGTAGATCTGAGCCAGAGTTCCCTCCACGAAAGCAGTAGACATTCCCAGAAGCGCTGTGAGCCACATCCAGAATAATGATCCGAGTCCGCCGAGACAGATTGCTGTGGATACGCCTGCGATATTTCCGGTTCCCACACGGGATGCCGTCGAAACCATGAGTGCCTGAAAGGACGAGATCGCCTTGTCATCCTCACTCGGTGCGAGAACGACCCGCAAAGATTCCTTTAAATAGCGGAACTGAACAAACTTTGTGCGGACCGTAAAGTAGATTCCGCCTGCAACAAGTAAGATGATCAGGATGTATGTGTAAAGATAATTACTGAGATTCCCGATCAGTGCCCCATACAAATCGTACATGTGTTGTTACCCCTCTTTTTTTCTTTTTTTGTTACCCCAAAATTTTACTGTAAGTTACCCGTATTTACAATCATTTTGCCAGGAAATTTTGCCAGGACCACACATTTCATTATCCCCGAAGAAGAATGTACCTCGACACATTCTCGTGCCGAGCGCGGTCGCTTGCGACAACCTGCATCTTTGTGTGATCATCAGCCCAAACTTCTGCCTGATTTTCTCTCTTAATACCTCCCCTTCCTAATTTTTCTCTAAAGAAGAAAGTTTCCGTCCGCCCATTTTTCCCTGGGTCCCGTACCACTTTCATACTTTCATCGTAACCTGATGAACTGTTACCCTTCATCAAAAAACTACTCAGTCTTTCTTCGCAAAAATATGCAATTTCATCTGTGAGGAAAGGAACTGCAGGATCTTTCTCCCCGCAATGCTGTTTCCCTTTGCGTCCAGGGACGGACCATAGATTCCGATCCCCATCTTCCCGTCAACAACAGAGAGCAGCCCGCCGCCGACACCGCTCTTCGACGGGATTCCCACACGGACCGCAAATTCCCCGGACCCGTCATACATGCCGCAGGTCAGCATGATCGTCTTCACGACTCTCACGGTATCGGAATTCAGCAGCCGCTTTCCGGATGGATCCACTCCGTCATTCGCGAGCAGAAGTCCCAATCCCGCAAGGCTTTCCGCCGTGACGCTCAGCGAGCACATTTTCACATAGAAATCCAGCGCTTCCTCCACATTTCCATTGATCACGCCCTTGCTCTCTAAAAGATAGGCGATGGCGCGGTTTCTCGCCACCGTTGACATCTCTGAACCGTAGACTTTCTCATCCAGAACGATCCCGTCATCCTGACAGAAACATCTCGCCAGCTTCAGCATCTCCTCAAACGATACCTTCGGCTCAATAAAGCTCGCCACTGCGATTGCTCCAGAATTGATCATCGGATTGTATGGATGGCTGTTAGATCCCTCAAGCTTGATCAGGGAGTTGAAGGCGTCCCCCGACGGTTCCATCCCCACATTCTCAAACACCATGTCAAACCCGCAGACCTCAAGGGCTACCGCAAGGCTGATAACCTTCGAAATACTCTGGATGCTGAACCGATCCTTCGTGTCCCCGCAGGAGAACCGGCTTCCATCCCGGCAGAAGATGCTGATTCCGAGCTTATTCTTGTCCGCTCTTCCAAGCTCCGGAATGTACGTCGCAACCTCCCCCTCTTTGATGTATGGGCGTCCCGTTTCCAGCGCCTCATTGATCAGATCCTGAAACATAACTTTTGTTTACTCCTTTCCTATATGACCTTTCACTCCTGCTGCCGCACTTTCCATACTTCGCAGGAAACTCCTGTCAGCACATTTTCCGTGCTTTTTTCTTATTTTAAACGTCCTGTCCCCTCTCAAGCCGCTCTCTTACTTCCTTCAAAAACTCTTCCCCGATCCCGGAGATCGGCACATCCGCAAGTGTCACATACCCGAATTCCAGCTTCACCTCGCACCCCGGAATCGGCACGGAAACTGCCCGGAAATCCGACAGCTGCTTGTCAAAGTCATGGATTCCGATGCTGTAAAAATCCGTCTGTGAGATCAGGTTCATGAGCGTCGCACGCCCTGTCACATAAATCTCCTTCTTCTTTCCCGTACTTCCCCCATCCTCATTTGGTCCGAGGATATTGGAGAGAATATCGTCATACAGCCCCATATAGCGGATAAATCCGTAATTCGCAAGATTCTCCCTCGTCATCGGCTTCTTTTCCCGGACGAGCGGATGATCCTTTGAGATCACGATCTGCGGTTCCACATAGGAGAGGAACCGATATGTAAGACCTTTTGCCGCCGCCATCACCTGGATCTCCTCATGTCTCTGGCTGTCGAAATGGAAAATTCCGATGTCGGCCCGCCCGGAGACCACATCCTCGATGACATCCTCCAACTGCCCCTCATACAGGCGGTGGGTGAATTCCGGCTGATCCTGGTAACGTCTCACGATAGTGATAAAACTCTCCATTACATGGGAGAACTTTGTCATGGACACCGCCAGGGTCTCTGTCTTCTCCATCTCTTTTAAAGGCCGCAGGTGCATTTCTTCCATTTCCTTTAAGATCCGCACCGACCGCTCCAAAAACTCATTTCCTTCGGGAGTCAGCGTCACGCCCTGACGGCTCCTGTTTAAGAGCGGCGCTCCAACGGTCTCCTCCAGGTCATGAATGATCTTTCCAAGATGGGATTGGGAAACATAGAGCATCTGGGCCGCCTTGTTGATGGAACCAAGTCTCGCCACCTTGATGAAGTATTCCAGATGTTTCAGATTGATATCATAGCTCATGTTCTTCCCTCCCTCATTTTTCTATCTCTCTTCCCACGCATCACTGCTGAAAAGAATTTCTGAAAGCCGCACATTCCCGCGGCTTTTCTTGTATATAATGTATCATTTTTTGCCATATCTTTCCACTTCTTTGTTATTCTTTATCAAACTAAGGTTATTTCTCACAGAAAAAACCTTATACATCAAAAGCGGAGTGCCGTCACCTGGACAACACTCCGAAACCATACTTTCATATCTTAATTCACACGGGATGACAGACCTCAGCTCCCGATCATAATGCTGATGATCTCATCATTCGTCTCCTTCATTCCCTCTTTTGCCAGACGTCCCACGTTGCGGATCGTCGCCTCGATCCCGGCCGTCACGATTCCGTCGCCGTCATCAAAGTTCTGACCACGCTTTGCCATGTAGTAGCCGATGATCCCTGCGTCCACTGCCTCAGCGATCTTTGCTGCGCAGGACGCTTTCGCGCCATCACAGACCATACCTGAGATAATGGCTACCGCATTGATCACGGTGTGGACCACCTCATCGTAGGACGCTCCGGAGAGATACGCGATCCCCGCTCCGGACCCCGCACCCGCGCTGACTGCACCGCAGTAGGCGGAAAGTCTTCCGATGGGCGTCTTCTGGTGGATCGTCGTGAGATCTGAGAGTGCCATCGCCCGGTACATGGTATCTTCATCGACTCCCAGCTCCGTTGCGTATACGATGACCGGAACAGAAGCCGTGATTCCCTGATTTCCACTGCCGGAGTTGATGATAACCGGAAGCTCACATCCGTTCATTCGTGCGTCGGATCCGGCTGCCGCCATGGCTCTCGCCCGCGTGCGAACATCATTTCCGTTCATATCGAGAAGAAGTGCGCCGATGTTGGATCCATACTGCCCACGCATACCTTCCCCGGCGATCGCCATATTGTAAGTTTTCTGGCGCTCCAGAACCTCTCTGATATCATTCACATCCACTGTGTGGATAAAGTCCCAGATATGCTCCATATCGAGCAGTGAACGGTCCGTAAGACCTTCCTCCTCCTCACCATTCACCGGGATATCCCTGATGACTTCTCCGTTCTTTTCAATATGTACCACATTCGTGTGATAATTTGCGATGCGGACCATGCTGGTATCTGTTCCGCGTGTCAGTGTCACAATAATATCAAAGGTGATGCCGTTATCAATATGTTCCACTTCCACCGGGGTCGTCTGAAGGAATTCCTTCATCTCCGTGATCTGCTCTTTTGTAACAGACGCTATGACCTCAAGTTCCTTTTTCGGATCACCTGCAACGATTCCTGCCGCCGCCGCCGCCGGAATTCCCTTTAAATGATCCGTATTCGGGACGATCACGGATTTTACGTTCTTGATCATGCTGCCGCTGGCTCCTACCTTCACCTTCTCCGGGAGTCCGCCGAGCACTTCTCTCGCGACTGCCGCGCAGTAAGCGATGGCGATCGGCTCCGTACATCCCATCGCCGGCTTCAGTTCCTCTTCCAGAATACTCACATATGCCTGATATCTGATATCGCTTTTCTCCATTGTATCCGTCCTTTCTCCGTTCTTTTCTGCCGATCGGATCACTTTTTCCGCCTGCCATTCATGACTCCGAGTCTCACATCCTGAAAATTCGCATTCTATCCTGCTATTTTCTTGTAATTTCTATATTCTTAGCGTATCATAAGAAGTGCTAAAAGTAAAATTGAACGTTTTAAACAGATCGTTTATAAATTTTTATAGAGAAGAAAGGAATCCGCCATGGAACTTCGAGAGATCCGCACGTTTCTACAGATCGCGCAAAAGCAAAGTTTTTCAAAAGCCGCCGAGGCGTTAGGTTATTCCCAGGCCGCCGTCACGGTCCAGATCAAGCAGTTAGAGGAGGAACTCGGCATCCATCTCTTTGACCGTCTCGGAAAAAAGACGGTCCTGACCCATCACGGGGAGATCTTTTACCGCTATGCCGTGACGATCCTTGGCACCGTCGCCGACGCGAAAAACGCGGTTTCCGCCTCCACTGAGCTCTCCGGTGACCTCACCATCGGAACCATTGAATCCATCTGTGAATCCATCTTTCCGGATCTTTTAAAGAAATTCCATCAGCTTTACCCGAACGTCTCCGTGAGCATCGTTCTGGACTCCCCGGATGTTCTTTTGGACCGCATGAACAAGAACTCTATCGATCTGGTCTATCTCCTCGACCAGCCCATTGACGACAAGCGTTTTATAAAAGTTCTGGAAGCGCCGGAAAATATCTCCTTTGTCTCTTCCTCCGTCCACACGCTGGCAAAAAATGATCCCACAGACCTTGCCTCGGTCATCAGCCACCCGTTCCTCCTGACCGAAAAAAATGCCAGCTACCGGTTCGTTCTTGACCGGTGTCTGGCATCTCTCGGAAAGGAGATCAAGCCTTTCCTGGAAATTGGAAACACTGAATTCATTATCAATATGTTGAAGCAGAACGCCGGGATCTCATTTCTCCCGGAGTTTGCCGTAAGGCATGAAGTGGAATCCGGCATCCTCTCGATCCTGCCGGTAAAGGATTTTCACATGGAACTCTACCGGCAGGTCCTCTATCACAAAGACAAATGGCACACCGGTGAGATGGACGCCTTTATCGAGCTTGCGAAGGAGACTTTCCGGACTTCGCCCGGTTCAGACGAACACCCTCAAGAATGATGAGGAAGGTTAACATAACAAGCATCGCCGCGCTCACTCCGATGGTCAGCCTGTAATCTCCCGTTATATCATAAAAGGTTCCAAACCACATGTTGAAGGGCGCTCCCAGAAGCGTTCCCACCATGGTGGAATAGGCATATGCTGTACTATAGGTCTCACCATTCCAGAAGATCCTGCAGAACAGCGGCATCATGACGGATGATAGGGGAAGTGTCACACCATAAAACAGGGAGCCCGCCATCACCGTCTCCGGAGAACCGACAAACAGCAGTACATGTCCAAGAAACGCCAGCGCAATCGAAACTTCAAAGGTCCTGATGATCCCAAGGCTGTCGCTGATCTTTCCGAGGATCAGCTTGCTGGACATATTTCCGAGAAGGGAGATGCTCGTCATCATGGCCGCTGCCTGCAGCGTCAGGCCGGCTGCGATCCCACAGGGCGTCAGGAAGGAATTCAGGTACGCGCATGACACACTGGTCCAGTATGCACCTACGGCAATATAAAATTCCGGCTGACGCAGCAATTCTTTTATCGGGGTCCCGTTTTCCACGGATGCAGGCGCTGATGTGCCTGATACAGCCCTTTGCTCCACATTCTCTGCCCCGTACGGCAGAAGTCCCATCTCTTCCGGCTTATAGCGGAGAATGAACAGGGAGATCGGGAGGACCAGCGCGGTACTGACGATTCCAACCGCCACATAGCTCACCCTCCATCCGAATGCCGGGATCGCCATTCCAAGAAAGCTGCTGCCGATCATGCCGACGAGACCGGAGAACGCCGCGGAGATTCCCACCGCCATTCCGGTCTTTTTCTTAAACCAGTTTCCAAGAATGATCGGCGCCGGGATCATGCAGACGAAGGACGAGGCAATTCCCTGAATGATGCCTGTCAAATGCCACTGCCACAGTTCATGGAAGGTACCCATGAGGGCCGCGCAGCCTCCGTATATGACAGCTGCAATGCTGATCACGATCCGCACATCATGTTTCCGAAAGCTTGTCGCCACAAATGGCAGTGCCAAAGCAGAACTGATGCAGTAGAGCATCCGGTACATCGTAAGTTTTCCCAGCTCAAATCCCAGCTCTTTGCAGATCGGGGAGTAAAAGACACCGGCACAGTTGTTGATGAGTCTCAGAGTCGCCCCCTGCAGGATGCAGCAGCCCGCAAGGATGAACCAGGCGTAGTGCAGTCTGTTTTTCTTTTGTTCCATTGTTATTTCTGCCTTTCCCCAGCTTTTTTCTTTTCCGCACATCTCCGGTATCCGTCTGTCTGCCCCGAAAGGTTCCGGCTACATGTCCGCCAGTTACAGCTCCCTCACTCACTCTTATAGCAGGCGTCTGGCCTCTGCGGGCATGCTGAATAAATCTGCGGAATATTCTTTATTCCTTAAGGTTATATTGTAGCATTATTTCTCCCATTTTCCCATATTTTTTTCATCTTTTTGCCATAAAGAACTTGCAGGATAAATCTTAAGTACTTATAATAGAAAACACGGTAACTGTTCATTACATCGAAACAGTACCGCAGTAAAAAGACATTACCGTCCGACCCCGGCGGCAAAAAATACAATGCCGGTCAGACGGCAGAATGGAGGAATTTCCAATGGCAAAGAAAGATATCGACTGGTCCAATATCGGATTCGGTTACATCAAAACTGATTACAGATATGTATCCAACTTCAAAGATGGTTCCTGGGATGAGGGAACTCTTACAACTGATGATATGATCACCTTAAACGAGTGTGCATGTGTATTCCAGTATGCACAGACCTGCTTCGAGGGCTTAAAGGCATACACAACAGAAGACGGCCACATCGTAACCTTCCGCCCGGACTTAAACGCTGAGCGTATGATGAACTCCGCAGCAAGACTTGAGATGCCGCAGTTCCCGAAGGAGCGCTTCATTGACGCGATCACAAAGCTGGTTGCGGCAAACGCTGATTTCGTTCCGCCGTACGGTTCCGGCGCAACTCTTTACATCCGTCCGTATATGTTCGGTACAAACCCGGTAATCGGTGTGAAACCGGCATCCGAGTACCAGTTCCGTGCTTTCTGTACACCGGTCGGCCCGTACTTCAAGGGCGGCGCTAAGCCGATCACAATCCGTGTCACAGACTTCGACCGCGCAGCACCTCACGGAACAGGTCATGTAAAAGCCGGCTTAAACTACGCAATGAGCTTACATGCCATCGTTGATGCTCACAAACAGGGCTATGATGAGAACATGTATCTCGACGCTGCTACAAGAACCTATGTTGAGGAGACAGGCGGAGCAAACTTCATCTTCGTTACAAAAGACGGCACAGTCGTAACACCGAAGTCCGACTCTATCCTTCCGTCCATCACACGCCGCTCCATCCTCTACGTTGCTGAGCATTACCTCGGTTTAAAGACAGAGGAGCGTCCGGTTCCGTTTACAGAAGTAAAAGATTTCGCTGAGTGCGGTCTCTGCGGTACCGCTGCTGTTATCTCCCCGGTCGGCAAGATCGTAGACCACGGCAACGAGATCTGCTTCCCGAGCGGCATGGAGAAAATGGGTCCGGTGATCCAGAAGCTCTACGACACATTAACAGGCATCCAGATGGGCCATATCGAGGCACCGGAAGGCTGGATCCATGTGATCAAATAATTAACCGTGTGAATTGTATCAGAGCAGGATTCCTTTGGGGGAGTCCTGCTCTTTTTTCTTTATAATTCTTTTATACCGGACTCCCTTGCTTTTCCAAAAGCACCATGTTAAGATACATTTAAGCAAGGTTTCTAATGAATTCTATTATCTAATATCATCTAAGCCGGATTCGGCATCTGAAGACTCTTTGCTAAAACACCAAAATCATCTGGCAGGGAGTCGAAAGAAGCACTTTCCTGCCTAATCTCAGGAAAGGAAGGTCTGGTATGAAACAACAGAATCATTATGCTTATGATATTCCGGCGGAGTATGCGGATATCATTGATCCTTCGAAAGTAAATCTCAGTGATTTTGCCTTATTTCTGGCGGTCATGAAGCGCAAAAAGGCACATGAATGCGTGCTGAGTATTATTTTAGGGGAGCCTGATCTAAAGCTGAATCAGGTTCATGTGGAGGAAGTTGTACTTAACGCAAAAGGAGAACGGGGCATCCGGCTGGATGCATGGGCGGTATCTGAGGATTCCCGGCATTTTGCGACGGAAATGCAGAATGACTCAGACATCGATGATGTGCGAAAGCGATCAAGGTTTTATCAGGGACTTTTGGACAGTCCGGAAGGAAAACAAAATACCGCCATCTGCCTTCAACGATCGTGACATTTATCACCCAGAAGGATATTTTCGGGAAAGACCGCGCAATGTATACGTTTACTGAGCGGTGTCATGAGTTTCCCGAGATGGAGTTAGAAGATGGAACTAAGAAAATATTTTTAAATATGACCAGCAAGAATGGACGGGATGAGCTTGTGAGTTTTCTTCAGTACTGTAAGAATTCTACGCTTGATAATCCGGAGATCACGATATTGGACGAACGATTGAAAACACTCGATGCGATAGTAGCTGAGGTTAAGCAAAATGAAGAATGGGAGGTCGCACGTATGAGTATTTTATCTACTGGAATTGAAATTGGTGAGAAGAAGGGAATCGAAATTGGACAGAAAAAAGGAATATTAGCAATGATTCGCATGGGAAGAGAATTCCATTTAAGCGATGATACTATTCTGGAACAAATATGTAAAAATTTTGATCTGGATCAGATCACTGCGAAAGAATACATTGATTCTTTTGGGAAATAATTACCCATATTCATCAAAAAGATCCGGGAGACCATCCATACATGATGGGATCCCGGATCTCTTTAATTTTTCTTTATTTATGCCGCATGGAATCTTCCATCCCGCCTGCAGATCTCCTCAAACTCCTTAAGCTTCTGCTTTGCCTCCGGACTTAAGTCATCCGGAACCTGTATTCTTACGACGGCGTACTGGTCACCGTGGAGTGACGGGTCTTTTAAGGAGACGATACCTTTGCCGCGGAGACGGATCTTTGTACCGGAGCGGGTTCCGGCTTTGATTTTGCAGACCACATCGCCATATAACGTGTGGACAAGAGTCTCACCGCCGAAGACGGCCGTGGTGAACGGAACTTCCACATCGCTGTAGACATCCATGCCCTTTCTCGTCCAGCCCGGCTTCTCACCGACTGTGATCTTGAGAAGCAGGTCGCCCGCGGCACCACCGCCGGTTCCCGGCATTCCTTTACCTGCAAGCCGGATGCTCTTTCCGGTCTCGATGCCTGCCGGGATCTTTACCTTCAGGGTCTGCGGTCTGCTGCCAGGCTGGTTCGGGTTCTGGATCGTGATGGTCTTTTCGCAGCCATGAACGGCCTCATCGAAGGTTATCTGGACCTCCGCATTTAAGTCGTTGCCGCGGTCAGAAAATCCAGAACCGGAAAATCCATTTCCGCCGCCAAAGCCATGGAAGCCGGAACCGCCAAAGCCAGCGCTGCCAGCTCTTCCTTTGCCGCCAAACATATTTCCAAACAGATCACCGAAGATATCATCCCCGTCACCGCCCTCAAAATGGAATTCATGATATGTTCCATCTCCGGAGCGGAAGGATCCAGACCGGTATGCTCCGCCGGCACCGTTTCCGAAGCCGCCGAACCCGCCAAAACCACCGGCACCTGCTCCGGCGCCCTGTCCGTAACCTGCCGTCTCATCAAAAGCAGCATGTCCGAACTGGTCGTAAAGCTTCTTCTTCTTTGGATCACTCAAAACGTCGTAAGCCTCATTTACATCCTTAAACATCTGCTCCGCCGTCTTATCGCCAGGATTGGAGTCCGGATGATACTTCTTTGCCAATTTTCTATATGCACGTTTAATTGCCGCAGCATCCGCGTCTCTCGAGATGCCCAGCACATCATAATAATCTCTCTTTGTCGATGACATATTCACCACCTCACTGTTCTATATGTAATGTAACATATCAAATATTCAATGTCAAGGGAGGTATGTGAATTTTTGTGATATTTAAAGATCCCGCCGAAACCTTCCTCTGTACAATATCTGTACGTCCTGGCTTTTGGCGGGATCTTTATTTTTCAATATTTGCTTTACTGTTCTGATTATTCCTACTTTTCAAAAATCTGCCGGAATTCCTTTACCTGGGTCCGACCGATGGGCAATGCCTCAGCATCATAGTACTTCATCTTCACACAATATCCGTTATTGTAGCTCACCTGCATCTCCTTCACATAATCCAGATTGATCAGGTAGCTCTTGTGGATCCGGAAGAACCGGCTCTTTTTCAGGTGGGTCTCATAATTGTTCAATGACTCGTTCTGCAGATAGAAGGATCCGTCCTTCATATGGATCTTGCAGGAACGCTTTTCCGTCTCGATGAACACGATATCCGCCACGTCAACAACCTGAAAGCTGGAGCCCACGTTCACCATGATCTTCCCGATTTCATATCCGGGACCGGCGGCCTTTTCCTTTATGTGTTCATGGACCCGCTCCATCGCCCGTTTGACGCGCTCATAGTCAAAGGGTTTTAAGAGATAATCCACCGCCCCGATCTCAAAGGCCTTTACCGCGTATTCCTGGAACGCAGTGGCAAAGATGATCAGCGTGTCCGGCTGCTTTCTCTTTATCATGGATGCCAGCGTAGTGCCGTTCATTCCACCCAGATTAATATCCACAAAACACACATCAAAGGTCTCATTTTCCAGCATTGCAAGAAATTCTTCGCTTCCGTCGGCCTCCGCGATCTCCGCCTCCGGCTCACACTGTTCCACCAGATATTTAAGTTCGCTTCTTGCCGGGCGCTCATCGTCAACTACTGCTATTCTCATACCTCATGCCTCCCATGTTCTGTCAAAAACGCCGCTGTTCCAAACAGCAGGCTGCTGTCATCTGTTCTTTCAGAAGATCGTCAGCCTGGCGTTTTCTCCTGCTGCGCGCTTCCAGCCGCGCTGTCCGGAATGTTCATCCGCACGTCCGTCCCTTCTTCACTTGTCACGATCTGGAGTCCGTAGGACTTTCCGTATAAGGAGATCAGTCTCTGCTGCACGTTCATCATTCCGATTCCTGTGTGTTCCACTTTTTCCCCGCCGTACAGGCTCTGGACGATCCGGTAGTCCATTCCCGGTCCGTTGTCGATCACGTCGATCCTCGTGGACCGTTCCTCCCGTTTTACGTTTACGATGACCTTTCCGACTCCTTTTTCCCTCTGCATTGCCCCGTGATGGACCGCATTCTCCACGATGGGCTGTAAGATCAGGTTCGGCACGCAGCTTCGCAGCGCCTCCGGATCCGCATTGATCTCGATCGAGAGACGTTTTTCAAACCGCGCCTCCTCAAGCATCGTATAGGCTTTTACATGCTCAAGTTCCGTGTCCAGCGTTACCATATAATCGGTATCCTCCAGCATGCTGCGGAAATAGGAGCTCAGTGCCAGCAAGAGCTCCCTCGCCTTCTCCGGCTTTTCCCGGCAGAAGTAGGAGATCGTATTTAAAGAATTGAACAGGAAGTGCGGATTGATCTGGGACTGCAGGGTCCGAAGCTCCGCTTTTCTCAGCTCTTCCTTCTGTTTCTCCATCTCCGAGAGCTTGATCTGCATCGCGAAGTGATTCGCCAGTCCCGTGACAAATTCAATATCCGCCCGATAGGAATAGGCATTTTTCTTCACCAGCATCACAAGCGCCAGAACCTTTCCCTCATCGAGGAGGATCGGTGCGGAGATGATCACATTCTCCTTATAAAGAGGATAAAATCCGTCCTCCGGTAAAGGCACGCGGCTGATCCTCGTTGTCTTGAAGGTCTTTGTTGCAGATAAAAGTCTCGGATAATTGTTCTCTGTGAGAACGATACTGGAAAATGCCCCGCTCCTTGCCAGAAATTTCATGTCATCGATCAGTGCCGCGCCCTGACAGTGGTACTCTTCCATAATAATGTCGATGATCCTTCCCGCCGTCTTCCGGTCATTCTCCACAGAGCCAAGATACGGGGTACACCGCTCGGCGGTTCTCATTGCGAGGGAGACCTTGGACGCAACCTTCAAGTCCTCCGTGTTGAAGATCGATTTAAAAACATTAAAGAAGATCACCATGCCGACGGAATTGATGATCACCATCGGAACGATCACGATCTTTACGATCTCAACGGCCGCATCAAACGGCCGGGTGAGAAGCAGGATCAGAACAATATGGATCATCTCGGAAATGAACGTGACTCCAAGCAGAAATGTATTCGAGTACTGGCGGTTTTCCTTCTTCTTCCAGCCGATAAAGGAACCGATGATCCCATGGATGACCGCGGAGAGCACACAGGCCACCGTGGAGATCCGCTCCGGGAAGATCAGATACCGGTGAGCCGCCGCAATCGCTGTCGTGATAAAGCCGGAGACAGGACCGCCCAGAAATCCGGCGGACAGGACACCGATCACCCGGGCATTCGGCAGCGCCCCTGTCACCTGAATCCCAATGTAATCAGAGATGATGCAGAAGACGCCGAAGATTACACCGAGAAGCACCTTTTCCCAGAGCCTCTGCCAGACGCTCTCTCCTCTTCCTTCCTCACTTCCGCCCTCTTCATTTAATAGAAGTCTCTGGACAAAGTCCATCTTCGTCATCATGAAGGCGAGCACTACCAATAGGCAGATGTTAAAGCAGATACTGTAAATAACATCAAGCAGCATGTTGTTTCCTCCTGTCTCTGACGATCCCTGTTTTTCTATATCTGTCCGCAGTGGTTATTGCAATCTGCGCGCAGCATGGATCACAACTGTCCGACGCCTGACCCGGTGTGTTCTAACAGACACATATAGAAAAACAGGGACCGCCGCAGTAAATTTTCTGCAGCAGTCCCTGTGTGTTCACTGGTTATCTATGAAGGTCTACGCTGCCGCCGGTGCACTCTTCTTTGCAGCTGCTTTCTGGAATACGAATACAACTGCGCAGATCACGATACCTGCGATATCTGTCACAAGACCGCTGTCGATCAGGAGATAAGCGCCAATGAGGCTGGCAATTCTCAATACGATGTTGACCTTTGTGAACAGGAAGCCTTCGACTGCTGTACTGATTAAGAATACACCAACTGCAGCAGTTACTGCAACCTGAATCGCTTTTGCAAGCGGAGTATCAAGCAGCAGAAGGTCTGTATTGTATACAAACATGTACGGAAGAATGAATCCTGCAAGCGCAAGCTTTACGGATGCCCATCCTGTCTTCATCGGACTTCCGCCTGCGATACCTGCTGCCGCAAAGGCTGCAAGGGCAACCGGCGGTGTCAGGTTTGCGAACATTGCGAAGTAGAAACAGAACATGTGGGCAACCAGGGCCGGGATACCAAGCTGTACCAGAGCCGGAGCTGCGATCGTGGATGTAATGATATAGGACGGGATACTCGGAAGACCCATACCTAAGATCATGCAGGTAATCATTGTGAATACCAGTGTGAACATCAGGCTCTTTCCGCCGATGCTGATGATGGTATTTGCCATATTCAGGGCGAAACCTGTGATCGAGCAGGAACCAACGATGATACCAACGCAAGCGCAGGCGATCGCTACGGATACGGTAGACTTCGCGCTCGCTACCATCGCATCAAGAATATCCGGGAAGGTCATTCTCGTATTCTTTCTGCACTGCGCCACGATGATCGTGAATACGATCGTATAGAACGCAGCCATGATTACCGTCTTTCCGGAGAAGAACAGCATGTAAACGAGGAAGATGATCGGGAGTGCCAGATGACCGTACTCCTTCATGACCTGGGACATCTTCGGAAGCTGATCCTTCGGGGTTCCCTGCATTCCCATCTTCTCAGCCCTCATCTGGATCTGGAACAGGATGCCCATGTAGTAGATGACTGCCGGGATGATCGCGGATAAGAGAAGTTCGTTGTACTTCATGCCAAGAGTATCTGCCATGATGAATGCGGCAGCACCCATAACCGGCGGCATTAACTGTCCGCCGACAGAACCGGTCGCAACAACGGCGCCTGCGAACTCGTCGTCATAGCCGGATTTTTTCATAAGCGGGATCGTGAAGGAACCGGTCGTAACAACGACGGCTACGGCTGCACCGTTGATCATTCCGAGAAGACCGGAAGCAACGACTGCTACCTTTGCCGGACCGCCCTTTGTGCCGCCCGCGATGGCGTTCGCGAAGTCGTTGAAGAACTGACCCATACCACACTTGTTCATGACTTCACCGAAGGCGATGAAGAGGAAGATGTAGGTGGACGCGACATTGACTGACGATCCGTAAATACCTTCCGTGTTCGAGAAGAAGTGGCTCATTAACTTCTGCCATGTGTATCCTCTGTGGAGGAAAATGCCCGGGACATCGATCGGGATGAGTCCCTGCTTTGTCCCCATTAAGCTGTAGATCATAAAGATAATGGAGATGATCGGGAGAGCCATGCCGCAGACACGTCTCGTTGCCTCCAGAACGACCAGGGTTAAGAGTGTACCGATCACGACATCCATCATGTCCGGCTTTCCGGCACGGTTGATGATGTTTACATAATCTACGCACATATAGATCGGAACTGCGGCTGACAATGCAATAAATACATAATCATACCACGCGATCACTTTGCGGCTCGCTTTTTTCGTGGCCGGATAAAGCATGAAGGCAAGGATCAGGATCATGCCGACATGGATGGAACGATGCTTTAATGTTTCCGGCATGTAAAGGCCGGATGCGAAAACCAGATGATATAAGGTAACGATGATCGCGAATACCCGGTAAGCTTTCTTTAATACCGGGGACCCGAACTTTCTCGTCTTGCTCTCTTTATCAAACTGCTCGAGGAGTTTCTGTTTTTCTTCCTCGCTCATCTCTGCTTCCGCTGTACTGGGGATGATGCTTTTCTCTTTTTCGCTCATACAGATTTCCCTTCCCTTCGTTGTCAGAGTTGTTGTCGATGTTTCTTCAGCAGTTTCCTTTTCTTATTTTTCAAAACCATTCCGGATCCTCAGCACCATTTTTACGTGATGCGGCATGTCAGAGCCCTGAATCAGGAGCTCGCCATTCACCTTGATGTTCTTCAGGGCTGTCTGGGAATTGATCCAGTTGAACTGCGGAAAGACGCTTTCGATCTCATCCATGTAGACGAGTCCGTCTTCGTAGCGGTATTTGCAGTCCATCTCTGCCGGAATTCCGGCACCGAAGCCCGCGACCGCGATGGTGTGGAGAATGAAGCTTCCGTCTTTCTGTATCTCGTAATACTCGTACCACGGAATATGCTCAAAGGAATGTTCCCACTGGAAGGAAAGCTCGTCACCGGTCTTTACCGGAATCTCCCGGTAAACATTTCCGGTTTCAAGCTCTTCGATCACCAGAATTTTTTTCTGCTGCCGTATAAATACGGCAGCAGAGATTGCTGTGATTACCAGAAGAACCGGAATCAGGATTTTAAATTTAGTTCTCAGGAGTTTCATAACCGTGATCCTGCCACCACTTCGCAGCACCGTCATGAAGCGGGATCTTTACATCGTCAACACCGAAGGAAACATCGATGTTCTTGTCTGCTGTGTTGTGGGATGCCTTGATGGTAGCGATTCCATCGTCGGAGAAGATACAGTCAAGCATATCGTAGACCATGTCATCGGATACGTCCTTATTTACAAGCATGATATTGTAAACGAATACGCTCTCCACGTCCTCTTTGTTGTTGTATGTATTGGCCGGGATCGTGCTTGCGGAGAAAAACGAATACTTCTTGATCAGGTTATCTCTGCCTTCGCCGTCGATCGGAACGATCACCATATCGTAGCTGAATGCCAGCTCGCTGACGGTTGCGTTCGGAAGACCGGAGGTAACGAATGCCGCGTCGCACTGGCCGTTCTTCATCTGGTCGATCGCTTCACCGTAGGATAAGTAGTCAACATCACTATCCTCATATGTCATGCCGTATGCTTCATAGATCATTCTCGCATTTAACTCAACACCGGAGTTCGGAGCACCGATACCGACCCTCTTGCCCTTTAAGTCCTCAACGCTCTTGATGCCTGTGCTTGCCACGGTTACGAGCTGTACGTAGTTCGGCCAGAGTCTCATCATGGCTCTCAAATCCGGCTCTGCCTTCTCAAACGCACCAAAACCCTCATAAGCCTGTACGACGGAGTCCTGCATTGCGATCGCAAGCTCTGCCTCACCGTTTAAGATCAAGTTGATGTTCTCAACGGAAGCGCCGGTTGCCTGTGCGGATGTCTTATATCCTGCATTTCCTAATGCGGTTGCGAATGCGCCGCCGATCGGGTAGTAGATACCACTCGTAGGACCGGTTGCGACTGTGACAAACTCTTTCGCCCTGTCAATGCTCACGGACGTGCTGCCTGCCTCTGCGCTGGAACCATCCGCCGCTTTCTCAGTTACGGCTGCCGCCGTTGTGTCAGCCGCTGCTGTTGTAGATGTACTGCCGGAACTGCTGCCGCATCCTGCAAGAGCTGCTGTCATTGTGAGTGCCATAGCTGCTGCTGTGATTCTTTTCACTAATCTCATACTATTTACCTCTCCTTCTTTTTGTTTACCCGTAATTGTCCGGTCCCACCCGGATCATTACATACCCACTTTTCAAATGCTTCATATTCTTTATAAATATTTCACATTTCATGTCTAAATTTTAACGTAAACGTAACCCTGATACAATGGGGTTCGTGCAAACTGCACAAAATCGTGTATGAATGGTAAAAATTGATGTGTGAAATGCAGGAACAAGACTGTTTTCCCGTGGATCTGTATGATATTATTTTAACAATTCTTTGCACGCCTTTGCGATCCATCAATGAGTTTGCTTGATCGGTGGGAATTGATCGTTCTTGTTAATATATTGCTTTAAATTTTTAAACTTTAACGCACGTAAGTGTTGACTTTTTTCTCTCCTGTCTTTATACTATGGACATAGCTGATCACGCTTCGCAGGCTTTGCCGATTTGGAATGCAAAGCACCGGCATTCTTGCTGCGAGATGCGCGTTATATAACGCATGACCGAATATTACATCAATCATATAGAAACAGGGGAGTAACCGCTTATGGGAGCAATTGTAAAGGTAAGAAATGTAAAATTGGGAGACGGAATGCCGAAGATCTGCATTCCGGTTACGGATACAAATCTTGATGACCTGAAAAAATCTGTAAATCTGATCCGAAATACTCCGTTTGACCTGATCGAATGGCGTGCGGACTTCTACACCGGTATGGAAGATCCCGAAGTCCGGATCAAGGCAATGACTTTATTTCGAAATGCTTTAGGGAATATTCCGGTGCTCTTCACGATCCGTACCAGCGTGGAAGGCGGAATGATGGAGATCGACACAGAGGCCTACACGAAGACGATCCTCGCCGTGATCGACAGCGGTCTCATCGACCTCGTGGACGTGGAACTCTCCCGCGGGGAAGAGACGATGAAAACGATCGTTGCGGCAGCCCACAGGGTTGGCGTGAAGGTCATTGCCTCCCGCCACGACTTTACCGCAACACCGGATAAGAACATCATCATAAGCAATCTCTGCCTGATGCAGTCCCTGGGCGCTGATATCGTGAAATTCGCGGTGATGCCGCAGTGTGAGCGGGATGTCCTGACACTGCTTGATGCAACGTTGACCATGAAGGAGGAGCACAGTGATACCCCGGTGATCACCATGTCCATGAGCCCTACCGGCGTCATCAGCCGTATCTGCGGTCAGCTCGTCGGCTCCTGCGTGACCTTCGGAACCGCCGGAAAAGCTTCCGCGCCGGGGCAGATCCCGGCGAACCTGTTAAGCACGTTCCTGCAAACGCTGGCATAAATGACTGTTCACACGGATATGAGCTCCTTCACAACGATACCCCCCTTTGTCCAGCTCCCCTCTGCTCACTTTCTGTTAAATCCCTATAAGCTCTAAATACCTTTACCATAAATTGTTACCGTTTAATGCGAGATCATATTCTCCGCAAAGATCCCATACCCCCTCGTCGGATCGTTGATAAACACATGGGTCACAGCCCCGATAAGTTTTCCGTCCTGGATAATTGGTGAACCGCTCATACCTTGAACAATGCCGCTTGTCAAATTTAAAAGTTCCTCATCTACAACACGGAGAACCAGGCCTTTATTTTTCTGAATGCTGCCGTAATCCACCTTCTGAATTTCGATCTCATAATCTTTTACTTCCCCGGACACATTGCTTCGGATGTACGCAGTTCCCTTGTGAGTATCCTGTCGGAAGCCGACGGGAATCGCATCGGTTTTTATTGAATCCAGAAAATGGTTGTTTACGGTTCCGTAGATTCCCTCTGCCGTATTCTCCTTCACTTCCCCCAGTTTTGTTCCTTTTCCGTAATAGATCACTCCAGACATGACTCCCGGCTTTCCGGTCTGGCCTTTTTCGATCCCGAGGATCTGGGTCTCGTAGAGTTCCCCACCTTCAATATCCACCAGTTCCCCGGTATCACTATCACTGATTCCATGCCCAAGAGCACCAAAATTTCCGTTCATATCCACATAAGTCATGGTTCCGATTCCCTGAGTGTCATCCCTGACCCAGGCACCAAGCTTATAGCTTCCGTCTTCCGCAAGAACCGGTGTCATATCGACCTCGATCCTGCGACCATCTCGCCGGATTCCGAGCGCCAGCGTCTTTCCGTCTGACGCGCTCACCGCGTCCACCAGATCATTTTTATCTTCCAGATCTTCTCCGTCCACCGTCTGGATATAGTCTCCGGACTTTAAGAGCCCGTAAGCAGGTTCTACAACGTTTCCCGTATCATTTGTGACCTGACCTGTCCCGATCACCATAACGCCCTTTGATTTTAAATAGATTCCCACCGGCATTCCACAGGGGATCGCATAAGATCCATCCACCACCTCCACCTGAATGTCTTTCATCCGGATAAGTCCCAGGAACTTCATTCCAACCCGGTAGCTTCCCTCATTTTTCCCATACATAGAGACTGAATCCGGGCGTTCGATCCGGATCATTCCTTGCGGGATTTCTGAAGCATTCTTCAAGACAACCTCCTCGCTGTCACTCTCAAAGGTCACTCCGGGAGGAAGAGCGAAATGAAAGACTTCTTCCTCATTGACCACCAGATTCAGCCGATCCGGCACTGCATACCGGATATAGACCCAGGAAAATCCGATTGTAAAGACGAGAGAAATCCAGAATATCCGGATCAGGATCCGTCGAAACGATTCTTTTTTCATCATGGCAGCTCCTCCTTTATTCGTTCTTTATCTGCAACGCCGCTGTCGCGCCTGCACTGCAGTTTTCCGAAGCTGCCGCTTCCCTTTTATCGTTTCCACTTTATCAGACAGTCATTCCCATCCGTCACAGAAACCGTTATAAAAAAAGGAGAGGCAGCTTTTTTGCTCCTCTCCTCTTATGTGATGCTTTTTTATTTTCACCCTGTCAGTTTTTTCTCATTCTGCCGATTCATCCCGCTGTTTGAAGTACAGCTCTGTGATTCTTCGTCTCCTCTGCCAGACGTTTCATCTCCTCGGCATTTTCCCGTACTTTTTCCGTAATCTCAGCTCCGCCTAAGAGTCTTGCGAGTTCATCCACCTCATCCTTCTCTGTTAGTTTTCTGATTTTCGTCGCAGTCACACCATTCTCCACAGATTTTTTTATTTCAAAGTGCGTATCCGCCATTGCCGCGATCTGCGGAAGGTGGGTAATACAGAGTACCTGGTGCTTTTTTCCGATATAGGACAGGCGCTCCGATACCTTCTGGGCAGTCCGTCCACTGATACCGGTATCGATCTCATCGAAGATCAGAGTTGGAATATCGTCCGTGTCCGCAAGGACCGTCTTGATCGCCAGCATAATTCTTGAAAGCTCACCGCCGGAAGCAACTTCCCCCAGCGGCCTTGGCGGAATACTGCCCGGATTTGTAGAGATCAAAAATTCTACCTCGTCGGAGCCGGCTGCTGTAAAGTGATCGGTCCGGTGTACATCTACCCGAAATTCTACATGAAGAAAGTTCAAGTCCTCAAGCTCCTCCGTGATCCGGTTCTCCAGAATCTTTGCTGCTTTTTCTCTCTCCTTCGAGAGCCGTCCGCAGAGAAGTCCCAGAACCCGCTTCTGCTCCTCAAACTCGGCTTTTGCGGCAAACGCCAGTTCCTCATAGTTTTCCAGTTCCTCAAGTCGTTTTTTCTTTTCTTCCAGACTCTTTAAGACAGCTTCCTCGCTGTTCCCGTATTTTGCCATAATTCCACGGACAAGATCCAGACGTTCTTCCGTCTTTTTAAAATCTTCCCCTGAAAACTCCATCTCATCCATATAGTCTGAGATCGACCTGCAGATATCCGATAAAATACTTTCCGCGTCAGAAAGCCCTGCAGCGATCCCGGACAGTCTTTCATCGTAGGATGCCACACTTTCCATCTCACGGTACGCACGCCCGATCGCGTCCCCATCTACAGCCTGATAAGCTCCCTGTAATCTTTCCATAATTTTTTGACTATGGGAAAATTTACGGAATTTCGCCGCAAGTTCTTCCTCTTCGCCCGGTTTTAATGCAGAATCCTCAATCTCATCGATCTCGAATCTCACGAAATCAAGTTCCCGCTTCCGGCTTTCCTCATCCAGAGAGAATCCGTCAAGCTTTCCCTTTAATTCCAGATATCTCCGGTAACTCTCTGCCACATTTCTTTTTAAGCTTCCCGTCTCTCTCCAGGAATATTCATCAAGGATCTCCAGATGTTTCTGCTTATGAAGGAGAGACTGATGTTCATGCTGTCCATGGATATCGAGAAGCTTTCCGGTCACGGCTTTTAAGCGCGCCGTCGTCACTGTCTCGTCATTGATCCGGCTGATGCTTCTCGTCTGGGTGATCTTTTTTGAGATGATTAAAAGACCATCTTCATCCGGATACACATCCATTTTCTTTAATTCTTCCCGTTTTTTCTCGTCATCAATCGAAAAAATAAGCTCAATATACGCATACTCTTCCCCACATCTGATCATATCCCTTGACGCTTTCGCGCCCAGCGCCAGGGCAACAGAGCCAATGATAATCGACTTTCCGGCTCCGGTCTCACCGGTCAGGATATTTAAACCGTTTCCAAACTCCACATCAGCCTGCTCAATCAGAGCAAGATTTTTAACATGTAAACCAACAAGCATCCTGTTCCCTCGCTTTCCCTCTATGAAAATAAAACATTTGTTCGATTTGGTAAAACGAGTATAGCACACATACGTTCGATTGTCCAGTTTTTTTCGAACAGTTGTTCTCTTTTTTTCCGTTCTGTTTCCTAAAAAATCCCTGCAAAGCAAAACCAGGTAATTATCCCGTTTCTGCTCCGCAGGGCTCAATATTTCTGCAATATTCTGCCTTAAACAAAAAAGTCCAAAGCCTATTTTCCTCCGTAACTGTTCAGTAAACAGTTACGCGCAAAAATCCATTCCAAATCGGCTGTGCCGATAGGATTTTTGCCTTCTATTCTAAGTTTTCTTACGGTCAGCGCAGTAAATGCGCAGACCTACTGAACAGTTACTTTCCTTCAATGATCTTCTTCAGCTTATCCATCAGAATGATCGTGTCATCCACGGTCCGCACCGCGCACATGATCGTATTGTCTCCGGCCACACATCCGACGATCTCATGAAAACCGATCACATCCAGTGCCTCAGCGACTGCCATCGCCATACCGGAAACCGTCTTGATCACAAGAATATTCTGTGCCATGTCCATGGACACATAGCAGTCCCTGAAAATACGGATATATTTCTCGCCAAAATCTTTCTGATGCTGCATGACCGCATAGCACTGGCGGCCATTTTTTCCAGGAGCTTTCGTGAGCTTCAGTTCACGGATATCCCTCGATACTGTCGCCTGTGTCACATGATATCCGGCCTTTTTCAGATACTCCGCAAGCTCCTCCTGCGTCTCGATCTGATATTTTCCGATCAGCTCCACGATCTTACTGTGTCTATCAACCTTCATGTCTGCTGCCCCTTTCTGATCTCGTCCTGTATCAGTGTCCAGTTCACTTCTTTTGAAGTGATCCGCACACCGCCCTGCGTGTCCTGCAGCGCTATTCCGCTGTAAATTCACGCGTCGTACATCTTCATCTTTAAAATATCAAGGAATGACCGGTGATCAAGCTTCACAACTCTTGTCACCGTCTCTGCCTTTGTGATCTCAATATAATCCCCATTTTCCAGCCGCACTAACGTGTCGCCGTCAAAAGCCGCCACCTGACTGCCCCGGTTTGTTGCCGGGATCTCGATCCTGATCCGGCTATCCGCTCCGAAAACGATCGTTCTCGACGTCAGCGTATGCGGGCAGATCGGTGTAAGGATCATCAGCTGTCCGTCCGGCTGGGCAATCGGTCCCCCCGCCGACAGATTGTACGCTGTGGATCCCGTAGGAGTCGCAACGATCATACCGTCAGCGCTGAATTCATTTAGGAACTGTCCGTCCACGTAAAGCTTTAGCTTTAATACCCGTGGATCTCCGTCCCTTGTCAGGACGATATCATTGAGCGCAATGCTCTCTTTCACCGGCCTTGCGTTCCGGTAAACACAGCCCTTCAACATCATGCGTTCCTGAAGTTCATAGCAGTCCTCCAAAAGCGCATCCAGAAGCTCCTTTACATCGCCTTCCCGGCCGGTCTGGGTAAGATAGCCGAGGCCGCCGAGATTGATACCGATCATCGGAAGTTTTCTCCCTGCAAGATCCCTTGCCGCCTGGATCAGGGTTCCGTCCCCGCCCAGCGTGATGACACATTCGGTATCCGCAGGTACCTCCTCCGGATCCGTGTACGGATTTCCATGTCCGGACACGCTTTTCCCCACGGAAACTCCCGCGTCGTGAGCTTTCAGGTACTTTTCAATAGCCGCCTGCATATTCTTCGTATTCTCTTTGTCAGGATTTGCAACGATGTAAAATTTCTTCATAAAATTATGCCTGTTATGCCTTATTTATCCAGTGTCTCGTGTGCCTTTTCAACGATCTCGGAAGCGCCGATGGTGTCGTTCGCAAATGTACTTCCATCCGTGCAGTTTCTTAAATGGAGCAGATATTCGATATTTCCCTCCGGCCCCTTGATCGGGGAGAATTCCAGATGGAGGGACTCAAAACCGATGCTGCCCGCAAAGGAGGCGACCATCTCAATGACCTCAAGATGGACGGATTTTTCGCGGACAACGCCCTTCTTTCCGACCTTCTCACGCCCTGCCTCAAACTGCGGCTTAATTAAGCATACGACCTCTCCGTCCGGCTCCATGAGCGCCTTCACCGGCCCCAGGACCTTCGTCAAAGAAATAAAGGAGACGTCAATGGATACAAACTGGATCCTGTCCGGGATCTCCTCCGGAGTCACATAACGGATATTTGTCTTTTCCATGCAGACCACGCGCTCATCATTTCTGAGCTTCCACGCCAGCTGTCCATGCCCCACATCCACAGAATAAACCTTCACTGCCCCGTTCTGAAGCATGCAGTCCGTAAATCCGCCCGTGGACGCTCCGACGTCCATACAGATCTTTCCCTCTAATGTCACGCCGAAATGTGTCATGGCCTTCTCCAGTTTCAGTCCGCCGCGGCTCACATATTTTAATGTGGTTCCGCGCACCTCCACGTTCGCTGTCTCGTCGAACATGGATCCCGCCTTGTCTTCCTTCTGTCCATCCACATAGACGATGCCGGACATGATGACCGCCTTCGCCTTCTCTCTGGACTCCGCCAGATTTCTCTTTACCAGCAGAACATCCAACCGTTCTTTCATTGGCTTTGCTCCTTATCTCTTCTCGTTTAAAAATTCCGTCTCAATGCGTCTGATCACAGAATCGCTGTTGATTCCAAGCATCTCCCTGAGCACAGAAACGTTTCCGTGTTCTACATAGGCATCCGGAAGCGCGATCTGGATCACGCGGATCTCCGGGTGTTTTTCATGGATATATTTTGTGACATACATGCCCATGCCGCCACGGAGAACATTCTCTTCCATGGTGACGATCAGTTTATGCGTCTTGCAGAGACGATCGATCATATCCGTATCGAGCGGCTTTACAAATCTCGCGTTCACTAAGGTACAGGGCTGTCCTTTTTCCTTTAATTTTTCCCGGACGTGTTCGCCGGTGCTCACCATGCTGCCGAGGGCAAAAAGTGCGATCTCTGACTCCTCGTAGAGCATCTCCGCCTTTCCATATTCGACAGGAGCGCGGAATTCTTCCAGTCCGCGGTACGCCTGTCCTCTCGGATAACGGATGGCAAGGGGCGCATCAAAATTCACGCCGAACTCCAGCATGTCCTGAAGCTCCCAGCAGTTTTTCGGTGCCATGATGTTCATTCCTGGCACAAGACTTAAGAAGGAAATATCAAAAATTCCCTGATGCGTCTCCCCGTCGCTTCCCACAAGACCGGCCCGGTCGATGGCAAACAGGACCGGAAGATCCTGAATACAGACATCGTGAAGCACCTGGTCATAGCCACGCTGTAAAAAAGAAGAATATACCGCAACTACAGGCTTCAGTCCCGCTGCCGCCATGCCTGCCGCCGATGTCACCTCATGGGCCTCCGCGATTCCCACATCAAAGAACCGTTTTGGGAATTCCTTCGCAAACTTCGTGAGTCCTGTTCCGTCCGGCATGGCTGCTGTCAGAGCCACGATTCTTTTATTCTTTCCGGCAAGTTCGCAGATCTTCTCTGAGAATACATCCGTGTAGCTCGGAAACTCCTTTTTCTTTAAAGGATTTCCGGTCTTGATATCGAATGGTTCCACACCGTGGAATCTCGCCGGATTTTCTTCCGCCGGCTTGTAGCCTTTTCCCTTTTTCGTGATAACATGGACTAAGACCGCATGCTGGACGCGCTTCGCCTCCTTAAATACACGGATCATTTCCTGAACGTTATGGCCGTCCACAGGCCCCAGATACGTGATCCCCATGTCCTCAAATAACATTCCCGGAACAAGGAACTGTTTGATCCCGTTCTTTAACTGGTACAGACCGCATGCCAGCGGTCTTCCGATCACAGGGATCGCGGAAAGTGTCCGTTCCACTCGGAGCTTTAGCTCCGCATATCCTTCTTTTGTGCGGACACTGCTGAGATATTTCGACATTCCGCCCACGTTCCTGGAAATGGACATCTCATTGTCATTCAGAACAATAATAAAATTTTTTCTGATCTGGGCCGCGTTGTTCAATGCCTCATATGCCATTCCGCCGGTCAGGGCACCGTCTCCGATGACCGAAATCACCGAATAATCTTCCTCTGTGATCTCTCTCGCCTGGGCGAGACCGAGACCCGCAGAGATGGAGGTGGAGCTGTGTCCTGTGTCGAAGGCATCGTAAGGGCTTTCCTTTCTCTTCGGGAATCCGCTCATTCCGCCAAACTGGCGCAGGTCATCAAAACCGGCTTTTCTTCCGCTTAAAAGCTTGTGGGTGTAGGCCTGATGGCCCACATCCCAAACGATTTTATCCTTTGGAAGGTCGAACGCCAGATGCAGCGCCATCGTAAGTTCCACAACCCCGAGGTTTGAAGCGAGATGACCGCCTGTTTTACTTATTTTTTCAATCAGGAACTGGCGGATCTCCCGCGCAAGCTCCGGATACTGGTCTTCTTTCAGTTTTTTGATGTCCGAAGACTGTTTTATATGATCAAGCAGCATGTTTCCAGACTACTCCCTTACATATTTTATATAGTGATTAGTTTCTCCTATTCACGAGCATTTCAATAATATTGTACAGAAATTCATTTTTTCCCGGCAGCCCCGCAAGTCTTCCTGCTGCCCGGTCAGAAATTTCCTTTACATCCCGTTTTGCCTTTTCAAGGCCTTCTAAGGTCACATAAGTGGTCTTTTCGTTCTTTTCATCGCTCAGAACCGGCTTTCCAAGCTCTTCCTGAGTGCTCGTCACATCGAGGATATCGTCCTGAATCTGGAACGCGAGACCGACCTCGGAGGCCATCGTTTCCACCTCTTTGATCTCTTCCACGGTCGCGCCCGCAAGGACTGCACCGATCATCATGGAGGCCTCGAGGAGAGCACCAGTCTTTAACCGGTAGATGAAGTCAAGTTTTTCTCTTGGAACCGCCTTTCCGGTGAGCTCCACATCGACGGTCTGTCCGCCGATCATGCCGTAGATTCCGGTTTTTTCCGCGAGGATCCCGATGGCGTGGCCGGCTTTTGCCGGATCAGCGCCCATGGAGAAGGCCTTTGACGCAGTCTCGAACGCATAGATCATCAGCGCGTCACCCGCCAGCACTGCCATATCATAGCCATAGGCTTTCCAGGTGGTGAGTTTTCCGCGGCGGTATTCGTCGTTATCCATGCACGGCAGATCGTCATGGATCAGGGACGAGGTGTGGATCATCTCCATGGCCGCCATAAACGGCTCGATCTCCGGACCGTTTCCGCCGAACAGGCGGTACACTTCCCGCATGAGAAGCGGCCTTAAGCGCTTTCCACCTGCTTTTACACTGTAATTCATTGCCTCAAAGATCGTCCTCTGATGTCCGGTCTCCTCCGGCAAATATGAATATACGACTGTCTCAGTCTCCTTGACCGCCTGACTGAACCTTTCCTTAAAATTGTCCGCCATTTTCCTTTTCCTCCGTTTGATCTCCACTCAAAACAAGGATCTTTTTTTCGATCGTCTCAATTTTTTCGTTACAGCTCTTTACAAGCTTCATGCCCTCTTCATAATCAGCGAAAGCGTCCTCCAAAGATCCGTCTCCCTTTTCCAGCTTTCCGATGATCCGGTCGAGAGCCGCAAATGTCTCCTCGACATTCATCTGTTTTCTTGTCTCGTCATCCATATGATTCCTCACTGTGGCAGAATGTACTGCCGTGTTGTTCTATTTTCCCGCAAACTACATAACGATTCAGTACCTTCATAGTTACGTGCAAAAATCCATTTCTACTGATACTTCTCAACATGATCAACAACAGCCCCAATTCGACCGTCCTTCACCCGGACCGTGATCCGTTTTCCGGCTTCCGCCTGTTCCACAGTCTCCAGACGTTTGCCATCCCTGTCCGTGATAAATCCGAATCCGCCGCTGATCTTCTTTAACGGGGACAGTCCCCACAGACGTTCACTCTTCACCGCAAGATTTCTCTTATCAGCCGCAAGCCGGTCCGCCATGGATCTTCTGAGCAGTGTCTCCGCATTCTGCAGATCACGTCCCGTCTCCTGCTGCCGCTCTGCGATCAGACGTAAAAGTGTATCTTCCGCGTCCGCCAGCCGTTTTTTCTTCTCATTCAGCTGGCTCTTCGGGTCATAAAACCGCAATGTCAGCTCATCATGCTTTAACCTGCTTTTAGCCCGCTCAAGACTTGTACCCATCTCCTTCATCAGGCGCTGTTTTCTCGCATTCAGATCCATCCGGAACTGGAAATAATCAAATACCGCAAGCTCTGCCGCCGCTGACGGAGTCGGTGCCCGAAGATCTGCCGCGTAACCCGCGATCGTCACATCGGTCTCGTGACCGACTGCGGAGATCACCGGCGTATTGCATGCGAAGATCGCTCTGGCGACTTCCTCCTCGTTGAAGGCCCAAAGGTCTTCGATCGAACCGCCGCCGCGCCCGACAATCAGGACATCCAGTCCCATCGCATCAAGCGTCCGGATTCCTTTTACGATGCTGTCCTTTGCGCCGTCTCCCTGAACCAGGGCCGGGTAGAGGATCAGCTGGACATATGGATTCCGTCTGTGGGAGATATTCATGATATCCCGGATTGCAGCTCCCGTGGGCGCTGTGACGATTCCCACGGTCTTTGCGAACCGCGGGATCGGCCGCTTATACTGCGGGTCAAACATCCCCATCTCTTCCAGCTCTTTTAAGAGTTTTTCAAATCTCAGATACAGGTCCCCGCGCCCGGAAAGTTCGATTTCTGACGCGTAGAGCTGGTATTTTCCGTCCCGCTCGTAGACATCCACAGTTCCTTTTACAACAACCTGCTGTCCCTCGGCAAGCTTAAAGTTGAGGCCGCGGCGCTGGCTTGCGAACATGACAGCCTGAAGTGTTCCGCCGCCGTCTTTCAGTGTGAAATAGATATGCCCGGAACTGTGATACTTACAGTTGGAAACTTCCCCCTTCACCGATAGGCGGCGAAGAAGGAAGTCCTGTGCAAACATATTTTTGATGTATGAATTTACCTGTGCAACAGAGTAAACACCTGCCATCGTTTAATTGCCTTTCTGGATCAGTTTTGCAAGGATACCGTTTACAAATGCCGGAGCTTCATCTCCGCCGAATTTCTTTGCGAGTTCAACCGCTTCGTTGATGGCAACCTTCTCCGGGATCTCCTCATCATATTTCATCTCGAACACTGCAAGACGTAAAATCGTAAGCTCAACTTTACCCATACGTCTTGTTCTCCAGCCTTCCGCGATCTCGTTGATCTTTTCATCGATCTCCGGGATCAGTTCCATGATCTTCTCGACGCGTTTTTCGAGATATGCGCGATCCTCTTCTTTCTCAAACGGATCATGAAGGATCTCATCTTTTCCGTCTTCGCCGGTCACATCCTCCTTCGGCGCTTCAAAATATCTCTCTAACTGCTCTTCCTTCTCCTCTGCCGGGTAAAAATCCTGGCAGAACAGCATTTTAAAACAATGTTCTCTGGCTTCCCTTCTGGTCACTTTTCTACCTCCGTTTATCTGAACGGGCCGACGGGCTTTTCCGTCAGTCCGTGCTGCTCTGATTATCAATCTCTGAACTGCTCTTTTGCAGCCATGCTTCCGAAAAAGCTGCCTTTTGCAGCTTCTGCAGATGTGAGCGCAGAACAGAGTACTCCTAATTTAGGATTATACGTAACTATTCAGTACCTTCATAGTTACGTGCAAAAATCCATTCCAGATCAGCTTCGCTGATGGGATTTTTGCCTTCCAGCCTATGTTTTCTTACGGTCAGCGCAGCAAGTGCGCAGACCTACTGAACAGTTACGATTATACATGAAAATGTATATTTTCACAAGTCCTTATGTGAGAGATGTTTCTTTTATCCTTGTGGTATGGTATACTCTTTCTGATCCCTTCAGAATTCCAAACTTACCTCAGAAAGGAAAATAATACAATGAACAAAGTAAAATACCTGCCGCTCATCATCCTGTGCATGCTATTAACCGGATGCGGCAATAAAAATAATATTTCGAAGGAAGTCCCCACAGAAACAGCCGTACATACTTCCGAAGTCGAATTAAAAACGGCAGTGGAAACAGAGTCAGAAAGCACCTCTGAATCTGACACGAAAACAGTGGCAGAAGAAAGCTCTGAAACCGATATGAAAACAGAAACCAGCCCTGCTGCCAATACTGACACCGAAAATACGGCTTCTGAGACAAAATACATTACCATCGACCTGTCCACAGCCAGGGAGACACATCCCACCGGTGATGCCGCCGCTCCTTTTGATTTAAAAATCGTATCCGAAGAAGAAAACGGTATCGATTTTGCAAACGAATGGTACGACAGGAAAGGATTATCCCTCCCAATGATCGGCACCGACTGGAACAGCTTTTATGATGACAACTACCAGTACCTCTGGTCCGGCGAAGAGCTTTATATTTTTGAGAACGGTACCGGAAACTGCCTGTATGTCTTAACCTATCCCACCGACAAATGGTACATCAACGGAAATAATGCCTGTCTGAGGGACGGAATCTTCTACGGAGCCAGCGTGACAAACGGCTCCGCCCAGCCGGATACCTGTTTCATGTTCGCCTATGATCTGGAAAATAACAAACTCCTCTGGAGAAGCGCTGACCAGACCTGTAATTCCATGAACTTTATCGTAAAAAACAATGTGATCATCTGCGGATACGGCTTCACCTCCGAGGACGACTACCTCTATCAGCTCGATCTCCACACCGGCGAGGTTCTCTCCCGACTGACCCTAAAAAAACAGCCTGATCTCCTCGTATACCAGGATAATACACTTTACGTCCATACCTACAGCTATAACTACACAATCGAGATAAAATAAGTTCGCCAAAAAGGGCAGGACTCCAGGTTTCCCGGGAATCCTGCCCTTACGCAGTCACAATCTTTACTTTTCTTCCAGGCTGACCCCGGCAATCTTAATATTCACATCAAGCACCGTAAGCCCCGTCATGTTCTCGATCGCGTTCTTAACCTTCTCCTGCACCTTCTCGCAGACGTCCGGAATACTATATCCATATTTCAGATTCAGAGCCATATTCACGCTTACATGCTCCTCCGTAACTTCCACCTTAACGCCTTTGGAAAGGTTCTTCATTCCAAGCTTTCCAACCAGCTCGTTCGTAATATTTCCCGCCATGGAATCCACGCCGTCAACCTCAGTTGCTGCCAGGCCGGCAATAATTGCCACGACTTCATCCGCAATCTGGACTTCTCCAATTTTGTCCTTTTCATAAACCTTATGACTGCTTCTCTCTGTTTCCGCTGCCACAACAATTACCTCCTGTATATCAAAGATACAGTTATTATACCATTTTCTCCTCTCTTTGCATAGTTCTTTTTATCACACTTTGCGCCTGCCGCCAGAGATACCGGGAACCATACCACTTTACGCCAATATTCCGGCACCATCGTCCTTATCACTCATCCACATCCAGCAGCGTGATCACGATCCCGTCCGCCCCGATCTCCGTCTTCCGCTTCACGATATCCTCGATCTGCGCCCGCTCTTGATCCGAGAGCGATGCCGCGTTCACCACGACGTCCACCTTCCCGTCCGTGATGCTGACCACCGGGTCCACAAAGCCTTTTGCCTTTAAAAGCGTCTCCGCCGCGTTCTCCTTTTCCGAGATCTCCGTCATCCCGATGAGGTTCTGGATCGCCGTCTGCTTCTCCTCCTCCGAGATCTGGTCACTGTTGATGATCTGCATCAGAGTTTCCTTATTCTTTGCCCGGATCTGCTCCCTGCCAAGTTGGACGCCAGCTATGTACTCGGAGATCCCTGTTCCGCCGGTGAGCACCGCCTCTCCCGGATTCTCGATTCCCGCAGCCGCTGTCTCCTGCCCGGAAACTTCTGCACCAGCAGATTCCGCACTCTCAGGCATCGCCGCCACCTCATTTCCATCGGGCAGAAGTTCCTCTCCATCCCCGTCAAGACTCGCAATTTCCTTGAGCTTTCCATCATCCACCCCATTCTTCGCCTGATTCTCCGCCAGAATGTCCGAATCGGAAATATCCACCAT